>Ga0222712_10000920_pt1 | contig 37672 bp, 51 predicted proteins | sample C33_657DmetaG_FD_165043 | JGI IMG/M metagenome (GOLD analysis project Ga0222712, IMG submission 165043) | Estuarine water microbial communities from San Francisco Bay, California, United States - C33_657D | ecosystem: Environmental > Aquatic > Marine > Unclassified | place: USA: California... | reverse complement strand
GTGCGGAGTTGCGTTCCTTCAAGCGGTTGTGAGAAACATAGTTTATGCTTCTTCATTAACGGCATGATAGTACTGATAATCTTTGGTAAGTCAGCATAAGTATAGTTGAATCCGCTAGTATCCTTATGGATAATCGGGCATTCATACTGAAATTCTGCTAACGACTTCAACAAAGATTGTTGCTTTGGTTTGTCTGCTTGTGTTTTTTGCATTTGATTATGGTTTTAAATTGTTTACAAAGGTTGTCAATGCCTGTTCTGTGATTTGTTCAATACAATCTTGTGTGATATAGTTCGTGATATAATCATACACCCCAATTCCATGTGATTTCATATGCGTAATACCCTCATCATCCTCAACATATTCATCGTATATGATATTCCCATCAATCACTTCTAGGATGTTATGCTTATCCAAGAATTCCAAGAATTGTTCTTGATTAAACATTATTGTAAATGTACCAATTAATTTTGTGTCTGCAACAATAATAATAAAATTATTATCATCAACAAAATTAAAACTGATAGTTGCGTTATTGATTTTGAATGTTTGCATAAGTTGAAATTGAAAGGGGGGTTGTTCGCCCCCCTCTTGTGATTAATTTTTGTTTAGCGAATTGATAAGTGATAGCACTCGGTTATCAATTTTAGTAGCCTTACCGATATACTTACTTTCAAGTCTTGCCCCTTCACGTTTCGGAACAGGCATCTTGTGAGTTGTATAATTGGTTACACCACTAAATAATCCCCACATGGTTTCGCCTTTCTGTTCCATTTCAACTGCGACACATTCTAACAATTCTTTGGAGCGGTTGATGTTATATCCACTATACTTATGTTCAGCCTCGTATTCATCAAGCATGATATCAACCCCTGTAACATTCTGTACGATTTTAGCGATATGGGTTTGCTTGACAGGGATTTCAGATAGTTTGATAAATCTTTCAAATATTGATTTCTCCTGTTCAATAGCGAAGCCGATTTCTTTTAGGTACTCATCAACTTTTGAATGTAGGTTATTCGTGTGGCGAATGCTATTGGATAATTCCTTACTAGCAGCATTGAATGTGTTTTGGCAACTGATAGTTATATTAGTCGCACCCCAACGTAATGCCCTAGTTCCATCGTGAGAATTGATGCCAGTCGTATAGCCAACGACCTTGTCCTTATTCTTACCGATGCTTTTGATAATGTTACCGCTTTCAAGTTGTGCGTATACTTTCGCACCACCCTTGAACATTCCACCACCATGAATCTTGTAACCACCCTTGTCAGCGATACGGATAAGTAATTCCGCTAGTTCGCTATTTTGGTATGGCACATAACTATCTTTACAGGTTGTAAATACGGTTTGGGTATCATCCCTAACCACTCCAACGAAAGGAGTTTGTGTTCCATCTTCTAAAAATAGTGGTTGCTTACTGACAGTCCATCGTAAACCGAACTTGTCTAATAAGTTAGCCACTCGTTCTGCATTAGCATCATCTTGTAGTTTAAGACCGCTGAATGCTTGTTCTAAGATTTGGTCTGCTTTCTTTTTCATAACAATACGCAGTGTAAGATGCTGCACCCTTTATGGTTTAATTGAAAAGTTTGCTGACAATGTAATTGTCAAATGTTGTTTGATTAAATTTAGAACCGAAGATTTTAAAGAATGTTACATAGTGAACGTAACAACTAGCAGATTGGAAGTCGGCTAGTTCGTTGAAACGGCATTCATCAATCACTGATTGTGCTGCCCATACATAATGTTTCTTACTCATTTCTTTTCTTTTAAGAATTTAGATAATACATTGTTTTCTGCATTAGAACTATGATACATATCATACAACTTCTTGTTGATGTATTGTGTTGATACGTTCAATGCTTTACACCATTCGTTGAATGATAATTGTGTTGCGGGATAATAAGATGTACTTATTTTCTCTCGCCTTCTGTCTTTACTCATAAAATTGTTTTAGAAGTTTTGAATAGAAATTGTTTTAAGTAACCTACGTTCTTTTGTTATTTCATCGTAGGCATATAGTTCAACCATTGTACTCAAACACGAATAATCAATAAGTGAGTGATGCTGTATTTCACTTTCTAACTGCGTGACAAATACTTCTCTTGTGTGTTTGTAATCTTCTGATTGGAAAATACATTGATTAGACCTGTGTGTTGTTTCGTAAGGTCCATCTTTTGTAAATGTCTTGATGCGTTTTGTTAGTTCAATTTGATACATGATTTAATTTTTAAAATGTTGGTAAATAGTTTTTACTAATACATAAGTGAATAACGATAGACCGCTAATCACAATTGCTTCTAGGATTGTAATGTGTGTTCCCATTTGATTTGATTTTGAATTATTAAATAGTTTCTGTTACTTCTTCTGTTGGTTCAGTTGCTCTCTGCTTTTCTTCTAGCATATCAACTAACCCTTGTTCAACATCCTTGTAAAAATCATCGTGGTCAAATTCAAAGTCACATGATTCTAACTCAACTTGATTGCGATAACTTAACGAGAACTCCGCTGAATCAACATCGGCTTTGATGTAATCGCTATAATCCATGTTTTCAACGATTGACATAACTTCTTCAAGTGTGAATCGTTGGTCGGTAAAGTTTTCAACGACAGGTGCGTTGTCAAATACTTGCCCTAGTTCATCAACACATTGGTTGCGTAAATTAATAAGTAATGAACGCACATCATCTTTTGTGTGTAACGAACCTGTTGATTCACTAACTTTCAGCATAAGGTTGTTGATTGCTGATTCAATTGAACTGATTGTTTGGATTTTTAAAGTTTCCATTTTGTTTTTTCAGAGATTATAGTGGTGACTCCACTTTTAGCGATGATGGAATGACTTGAACATTCAGGCCGCCTGCGGCACATCACCAAACCCGTTATGAACAACTTCCAATTAAGGATTACCATTGTCCGACCTTCGCACACCCATACCACTTGCATTGATGGATTAACTTACCAAAGTGTTCCATTGTGTGGTTATACAACTAAATTGTTTATTCGTAGCAGTTTCTTGGTTATCGTCCCTGTGGTTCTAAGATTCATTGTATATCGCTAGACTGAGAATGTGTTACCTGTCCTATTCAAGTTTTCTATTGCCCTGTTCTTATTTCATTTTGTGTAGTGGCTTGCTGCCCTGTTGATGATGATTAGGCTAGTAGCGATAGAATTGACTGGATGGGATTCGCTTTAATTAGGTACTTCACTTATACTGAGTTTTTACAACTGATTGGGTGAATTGTCAATTGGTTATGGTGGCCACAACCCGAATCCGTATTTCAAAGAACTATGACAATATTAATAATTTATTATTATATACCAAAATTTATTTAGTGTATAAATATAAGTTATTGGTTATCAGTCAGTTATGTGACCAATTTAGGGGGGTTTTAGCCTGTTTTTAGGCTATTTTAGGGGATTTTTAGGGGGGTTAAATGCTGCCCTGTTGAGCATGGTTTCGTTCAACAGTCGTCCTCATCCATATCATTTTGTAAATGTAAAATCTTATCCCTCAATGATTCGTAATCGCCACGAATGTATATTGAAGTTTGGTCTTGAAAGGTAAGTATTTGTATATCAGGCAACAATTCTTGTAAATAGTATATTTCATCTAGCCTAATCATCCTTCTAGCAAAATCGTGTTGGATGTCAAAGCCTAGTTCCTGCCAATTAATTGTTCTGTCTTTTAACAAGACTTCAATTTCAAGCCACATACTACGTTGAATATACTTTTGTTTGTATCTGTGTTTTCTTTTTACCATCTAATCTTTTTCTGCTATGTGATAATTCAACCCAATATCCACCAATCTCCGATGGGTTAAATCCCTTTTCAACTTCCCAACCATTCGCTTTATAACCTTGTTTCCAACACCCTGTGCGAACATGATATACTGTATGCAAATGTACATCATATACGTTACTGCTAGTTATCTTTTCTATGGTTGAATGAACGCAATATTGTGTATGTGTGTGTCCTAGCCATATCAAATCAGCACCTTCAACATAGGTACTCATCCTGTTATGTTCAATTATACCTTTGGTTACCCTAGCATTCCCACCGCTACCATGATGCATTTTAATATAAAACGCAGCACGTTGTCCGTTATTATTGAAAGACAACACTACCCAACCTTGATAGCCTGTGTGTTGTGTGTTGCTGCCACCTTCCTTGCGTAACATATAACACAATCTTTCTAGTGGATTTGTTTCATAGTTCTTGGTAATAGCAGTTTCGTGGTTGCCATCAGCCATTACTAATATGTTTTTAGCATAAGGTTTTAGGAATTCGTAGGCATCTTCAATAACTAGGTCAAAATAGTTATCTCCTAGGTATTCTTTTCTTATAGCACCCTTCATATGCCGTCTATCACTTTTACTCTGCATCATATCAAAGAAATCGCCATTGACTAATATGATAGCATTTTTTTCTAGTGCCTTGTCAAGTGTGCTTTTCAGTAATTCTCTTTCACAACTTTTGCTATCAAAGTGTACATCTGATAATAAAAGTAGTGTAACATCTTTTGTTTTTATATCAATTTTCGTGATATTGTTGCCTAGTTTATTAATAACCATTTCTTCAATCCAATCTTTATGAACCATAATGAGATAATAATTGCTAAAATGATTAGCAATATGTTTCTTTGATTTGTTTTGTTCTTTATGGTATCTTTCAATTTGTTATTTTCATCAGTCAATTTTTGCTTTTCTTGACTTATCTTTTGAATTTGTAATTCAAAAACTCTAATTTTTGCAGTATTTTCTTGATACACGATTTTCTCTTTTGTCTTTGTAACTACACGAGCCTTAACAGGTGGACAGATTGTGTCCTTATATACCACACTACCTTTCAAATATATAGGTACACGAATACTATCGCCTTTAATATATTCGTATGTCGTGTCAATTTTCTCAATAATGATTGTACTATCCTTGATTGGGAATTTATCAGCACAAATTTTCGCTAGTTTTTTTTCAGAAGCACAACTAATAAATAGTAAACAGATTATTAAATATCTCATATTTTACCAAATGTTTGATATTGCTGACATTTATCATATAAATAACAAAATTCTTTCCACCACTTTTTCATTTCATAAATCGTTTTAGATTATTAATAATACTATCAGGACTAAATATAAGTACAAGACCAATTGCTATACCAAATGAAGCATCCGACCATTGTATTTCCTTGATAAAAACACTCGTTATAGAAGCGACTATAATTATCATCCCTAGTGTTGTAGTTTTCCATTCTTTATAATTCTTTACTTTCATATCAATACATAGTTATTCTTATCTACTTTACCTTTAACATACATATCCATTAAGGTTCTTGTGCTATAACCGAATGTTTTTTCAAAGTGTGGAGCATCTTTGAATTTCCAATCACCTCCCCAAGTCCAACCATACTGCTTGAATATAGCAACAACTTCCATCCAATCTGCCTTACCATCCCCATCATAATCTTTTTTAATATCCCAACTAGCATTTTTGCCATCTATCAATACAATATCAATAGCCAATCCGTAATTATGATAACTCAATCCTGCTTTCGCCATTGATACTATTGGACCTTTCGTTGTTCTGCCCTGTGCGTATATCGCATCTTGTTCAGCGAATGTTCTTAATGTGTGTGTGAACCTACAAAATGCCTTACCTGTCAATGCAGCAGATATTTCAAAATATAAATCCCTAGCCTCTTCACGAACTTTGGGATGCAAAATTGATATTCTACTTATTGTTTTTTCGTCTATCATAATTTTGCTTTTCGTTTTTGATTTTATACACTAAATACACAATAGATAATATTGAAATTATCCATGTGAAAAATATATTGATAGTTTCTATACCCATTAATTGCATCATGTTGAATAGTATTGCACCTAATGTTGATGGCACACCAATCTCATCTCGTTGTAGCATGTTCATTTTATATTATTAAGTTGGAAATTGACATAAATTTAGTGGAGTTGGGTCTATGATTTCAATACTAGCAGAAACACCTGCCGTAAAATCATCAAACCTTTCTTGGAAAAACTCTATGTTTATATTTTGATTTATATTGAATCCGTATGTATTATCTAATTTTAATTTAGATATAACATCTATTGCAACTTGTAATTGGTCGCTTTGTAGTTGCAACCTATTAGATTTATCTTCTGCCAATAAGTCGGCAAACACTAGCAACAATCTATAACGCATTGTTCCTGTTACATAACTAGATGGCTGCGTTACAACCCACAAAACAGGATATTCTATTTCACCGCCATTATCAACGTAATCATAGATATCACCCTCTCCGAATGTTTTTAGCATTGGATGGCTTTGTTGTATTGTTTTTATTTTTGCTATCAGGTTGCTTAAACTCATCTTTCTTTTTTAAATATTCTTTCAGTTTTTTTTCATTTTTGGTATATGCCATTCTAGTATGGTTTTTTATAACGATTACCTTGATATCTTTCACTATATGGTCTAGTATCTTCTAATTCGCCATTACCTAAATTGATAGCCACTCTATACTGATTGCTTATCGGCCATATAGCAGTTATATCACTTCCAGGATTTAAGTATTCAGGATATGTTTCACTATTCGCAGTTAAGTAATTAATAGTTCTTTCAGCATACCATTCTGCGTAACCTTGATAATATTTGCTAATACTTTGTAATTCAGCGAATGTCGGTTGCTCACTATTCTCACTTGTTTTTTTCAACACCCCTTTATTTACAAATTTATATTGCATAGCCATCGGCAACTCTCCTAATACATAATTAAACAATGTATCTGTAAGATAACTATCTAGTAGTGTTTTATATTTTGCATTACCAACTAATGTAATGTCGCCTGTGTTAATTAAATCTAGGATTTTATTGTACAACGCACTACCACACAATGGATGAATGTATCTATCCTGTGTCATTTTGATAATTTGCGTAAGATTTTTTAAATCTATGTTATTTGAAGCAATCGTAAAATCTTTAAAAGATTGCTCACTTATCATTAATATATTAGCACTCATCTTGACGTTTTTTCAATTACAACATTTCTTTTCCATTCATGCCTACAATATGGGGTTGTTCTGCCTGTATCTGGGTTAGTATACCATCCACCACAAAGTTGAAAAACAGAATAACCTAATTGGTCGCTGATATTTTGAATTTCTTCCCTAGTAAAATATAACTTGCCACCATAAAGTTTTTGACATAATGGTCGGCTTTGTGATATAGGCTTCGGCACATTCGGTCTTTCTTCGTAACTATACAACACTTTATATGATGTGATAGGGGTTAATTTACGGATAGCAGAATCACCAACTTTTGTCAATGTCCTAGTTATAGTGCCATCCCTACTAATTTTCTCTTTCACCACTCCATCATCCAATAATGTGTTTAATCTATCAGTTACAACATTCTTACTGACACCTGCTTTTTTCGCAATATCTGGTATAGTAGCCGTTGGATTACCTTTGATAGCAGCCAATATGTTTTCTTGTACCGCATCTAATGTGTATTCAGCAAAATCTTGTTGTCTATTGAACTCATCCATATCAGTAAAAAACATTCTATCCTGTTGTAGTTGTATGTAATTATCCTGTGGAGTTCCTTTCCCTTCAAATAATGCGATTATTTCATCATCATTTTTAGTATGACTACATGAAACTTGCATAGTTTCTGCTGCAACAGGGGTTGTAACCGCTACATCCTGTACTTTCGGAGTTAAACCAACTAATGCTCTCAATTCATCAGGGTTCATACTTTCTATTACTTTCTGTAATAGTGTAGGATTCAATGAATTGAGTGAGTTAATAAGGTTTTGGCTATTATCAGTTTCTTGTTTTTCAATCATTGGTAGGCTCAATTTCTCACGAATCTCATCCTGTGTCATATTTGCACTAATGATAGTTTCGCTAAACTGATATGATATAGGTTCTGTCTTGTTCAATAACATTTCAGCCGTTACATCATTAAAAGAATATAGGTAATTGATAACCTGTTCAATCTCTTTTTGCTTGGCATTTATGTATGTATTTTGAAACAACTCACTAGCCTCACGTAATTCTGCCCTGCCACCTAATTGCCCTTCTGTTTTGATACCAAATAGCATAGGACTTGTAACCTTATGACCGCTAAAAATCTCTTGTTGTACGGTTTTATTTAACAGGTCAAAGTGCTTGTCAAGTTCAGTACCGCTTAAATCGATTATAGATGGCTCATTTTCCTTGCTATCGTTGAAGGCTAACATAAACTTACCCGCATTCTTAGAGCCGCTAAATTTGTCTTTAAATAGTTTCTCAATCCTGTTTTCTTCTTCCTCACTAACCCTACCACCATTTAGGTTGATTAATTTAGAACTGAACATTCCATTATTGATACTATTCAAATGATATTCGCCTATACATATATCTAGTTCAATATACGAAATAGCACCCCTATAATCAGGCAGCGAGTATATATTACATCCTGCTCTATATTCCTTGAAATAAAGTATTTGACTGCCTGTTCTATTGTTATCATCAAACTTGGCATATTCTAAATAGTTAGGTCTAGGATTGACTTGTCCGTTTTTAATCCAATCATCCGCAACGAAATATGTATTGTTGATAGAATTAGTTCTAACCTTGTAATAATCAATATGATATATTTCTGCAATTTCTCCTGTCGCCTTGCTCCAAATAACTTGTAAGTAATAACCACCGAATATAGATAAGTCAGTAGCCATTTTTTTAGTGATATCAGTTAGGCTTTCCCCTTTTGTATTCACCTTATCAATAATAGTATAGGCTTTTGCTTTCGCCATTTCATCTTCGGACTGAACATCCCAACCATTACCGCATATATAATCTACCTTCCCTGTGATGATGGCATTGTGTTTCGCACTATTATTGTATAAACGTAATAGATAATCGGGATAATCGTTCTTTTCGCCGTAATATATCCAATCCTTACCCTTCACTTCTTTATAAACAGGCAAAGGAACTTGGTCAAACTTTAAGAATTTAATCATACTGTATATGTTTTATATAAGCCATTATAACCATTGTATCTAATGACTTCCGTATCACTTAAATTGGTATCTACTAATTCAAATTTTCCTGTTGCTATGATAGTAGCACCACTACCTGCCTGTGTTACATAGTACCTCCAAAACCCTATTGTCTTAGTATTGAAGGCGGTATTTAGCACTTGAAACTTTGAATATCTTGTTTTAAAGGCACTAACATCTGTTAAATTCAAACTGACCTGTTCGTTTGTTACTTCATTTACAAATAATATGGTATACAAATCACTAGACGTTAATCTTTTATCCTGTAAACTCAAATATATGTACCCTGTTACATTTTTTGTAAGTCTAATCATAATAGTAAATATAATAAATTAGTAGTTGTATAAAAAAAAGGCACCCGAAAGGATGCCTAATTTCAAAAAACCATATGTAAACAAACCAAATCCTATGCAATAGGTATAGCAGCAGTTACTTTCGGTGCTAATTCCTTCTCATTTCCTGTGAAAGTTAAAGTGTAACCACTTCTGTCACCGAATGCAGTACCTGTGGCACTACCACCACCTGTCAAATCCAATCCGTAAGCAACACCTAAAAACCAATTATCGCCATTATTATCAGTCGCGATTACTGCTAGTCTATTTTTAGCCAAAAGCAAGATTTCATTTCTAGTATTCACTTGCAATTTATTCAAAATAACTTCCAAAGTTTGCGTATAAAAAACTGTACCATTCTGTACGTTTGTATTTACTGCTTCTGCAAAGTTTGAACTTTCTTTTACAAGTTCATATTTGTAGAATTTTTTACTAGCATCCATTGTAAGAGTAGTAACCACACCTGCTGCGATAGTGACAGTCGCTAAATCTTCCCATGGTGCGAAGTAAACGGCAGTTAAACCACCTACGCTATCTTTACAATCAAGGGTATAACCTTGTGTTAATGCACATGCCATATTGATAAATTTATTTAGTTAAAGGGTAGGATTTCTCCTACCCATATTTTTTTCCTATTAAGATGCTTTCTTCCAGAAAACAATCTCATCTGTGAATGCTACTTGACATCCTAACTTGAATTCTACTACAAATCTCATCTCGTCTGCCTCTTTCGCATAGAACAATTCAAATTTATCTTGCTCATTCAACATATCTGTACCCAAGTACATGTTGCTCATACAGATACCAACCATATAATCAGTTCCGTTCAAACCATTCACACCAATCAACTTGATGTTTGTACCTGCGATAACAACTTCCATGTTAGCAGCATCAACAGGATAATGATAAAGGTTAGCCTCACGAAGTGCTACGATATATTCGCGGAATGTATCGTTACCACAGAAGATAACAAAATCATCTTTATCCAAAAGAGCAGCAGGGATTGACAAGAAAATGTCATCAAGTGCTTGTCTTACGTTTGACTTAGTCAAAGTTGTAAGAGCAGATACGTTACCATTGATTGGGTCGCCTGCACCACCGAAGCCAAGAGCATTGATGATGGTCGCAAATCCATTAAATTTATTTAGGTTAGCCGTAGCACTCGCAGTATCGCCTTGCCAAATCGCAGTTTCAAGAGCAGCACCGATTCTTTCAATCTTCTGCTTTGTATAATCATTAGCATAAGCCATATAATCATAAGTAGAACCCACTCTCAATGCCTTTTGAGTATATTTCGCTTCAAAAGTTTTAGGGCAGATTGCTTCTTGTACCTTGATTTTACCTACTGCTAATTGTCTTTGTGTGATAGCAGTTGTACCACTAGCATTGAATCCGCAAGTACCACCTGCTTGAAATACCGCATCCGTAGTCAATACGTTGATTGTTTCTGCTGATTTAATACCTACTTGTACATTTCCTTTTGCTTCAATCAAAGAAGCAGTTTTCGCACTAAAAATTGCAGCAGCAGTAAGTTGCTGGGCATTTTCTTCTACATAGTTTGTAAGTGCTGTTAAATCTAAAGCCATGTTATTTTGTTTTTAAATTTTGAAATACTTGTTGCAATTTATTAAATTGTTGTTGTTTCGCGTCTTTTACTTCTTTATAAAAAGTATTAGGTTTTTGGATTGGTTCAGCAGATGGTTCAGTTGCTAATGATTCCAAAACTTGTGCTGACAATTTAATTGCCTCACTCATTTTTTCTTCTTTCGCACCCATTTCATCCAACTTTTTAGCCATTTCCTCAACCTTCTTTTCAAGTTCTGCGTATTTTTCTTCCATCGCAGACATCTTTTCATCAATCTTCATCTTGTCATCTTCCTTTGGTGCTTCTTCTTCCTTCGCTGCTTCTACTTCTACTTCAACTTTTGGTTCGCTTTCAGCCTTTTTAACCTCTGCGATTTTACCTTCTTCAACCACAACGATTACCTCGCCTGATTCAAGTTTGTGTTCGCCAACAGGAGCAGGCATATTTGCACCATCCTGACCAACCACATAGATTTCACCGCTTTCCAAATCGTATTTGATAGCAGTTCCATCTTCTAATTTGCCATCTGTGAGGGCAAACTTCTGTTCACTATTCTCTGTGAATAGCAACTTTTTGATTTCTTGTAATGCTTCTTTCGCGTTCATAATTGTAAATATTAAATTTTAATTAGTGTTCAATTTGCTCTAAAATATTTATGATTTTTGACATCATAACTTCTTCTTCTGTTATTGTTTGTTGGGTTTTTTGGTATCTGAATAGACCTTCCACACTAAATCCCTTGAATGTACCTGCCTTAACTTCACCCCATATCTTATCATTATCAACTTTATAACTACCAAACCAACTACCATCAGACACATCTTCAAATCCCTTTGGCGGCATAACACCCTTTTCCCTGTCTATTATATAACTTTCGTACATGTAAACATCATCAACAGGTTTGCTATGCTCTATATTAACTTTGGCTTGATAACCTTTTTTGAAAAACCTTTGTACAATCTTTTTTATTTCCTCTGCACTAAATACGACATAGTATTCTTCCTCATCATCCCTTCTATAAATAGGCAAATCGGCTATCATTAGCGGACCTGTTACTATTCTTTGTTCCTCATCTTGTATAGCGAACCTTAAATCTGCACTTTGTTCTTCATTTAATAACCCCAATTGCCTCAATTTATTCCTACTCCAACCTAGTGCAGCCTTACCACCCCACGCATCATACATCAATTTACCACACCCATCGCCATAAGATTTGCTAGATTGTAAATCAACTTCATGCCTACTTAGAAACGAGTACATTCTTTTAATGGTTTCTACTGATATAGCCTCCCCATTCGCTAGTTGATTCGCCCTTTGTTTCCCAACAGGAGTGCCACAATTACCCCAACCATTCTTTTCAGCATATTCTAATACCCTTTTTGCGTTACCTTTTACTCCATCAGGGTAGTCAGCATAACTTTCAAACTCATCTGTATCTTCGTTAAATGCCAAAAAATTCCTCTGGATAGCAGGATATTCAACCAATGCTACATAATCAACTTCTTCCTCGCCATCAATATCATCGGCGATTAGCATTTTATATAATGGTAATTTCACTTTCATAGTTATAAATATTAAAATCCTGCCCTACGTTCAATATCAGCCACCCTTCTTTGTGTACCTGTTACCTCACTTTCTACTACAAATGCCCTAATTGGCTTTTGATTTTGCATTACATTGGCTATCGCCGTTACAGGACTACTCCCCAAAGTGGGAACTGCTGATGCCGTTGCAGGTGCACCCATGCTTACACTCGGTGCAGATGCTCCACCACCGCTTGGAACTTTTGTTTTGGCTATTTCGCGTATAGATTTTATACCACTAGCGATAATAACACCTGCTTGTGCTATACGAATGATAGTCGCCAATGGTTCAGGAGCGGGAACTTTGCTATTCAAAGCCTGTGTCGCACCTGTATATGTGTTAATTGTGGCAGCGGCAATCGCCAAACCTTTACCTGCTGCCGTATCTTTACCTGCTAGGTCAGACATTGAACTTAAAATACCTGCGACCTGTTGAGCAACCTGCATTTTAGCCTGTACACTAGCCTCATCTATCTTTTTTTGTTCTTCTGCGTTGGCTCGTAAGAAATTAGTGTACTCTGTTTGAGTCATTCTACCATTTTCAAACTCCGTTTTGGCTAGTGCTAACTTCTTATCTGCTAATTGTTTTTGTATTCCAAACTGAATTTCGGATTGTTTCATTTGATAATCTAGGTCAGCCACATCTTGATTGAACTTCTGTGCTTTCCTTTGATTTTCAAGATTATCTAATTCTGCGTTTTCCTTTTCTTGTAAGGCTTTTTTTAGTGCTAGTTTCTGTTCAGCAGTAAATTTTTCGTTAGCATCTATATCTGCATATTGTGATTGATAGTTAGCCAACAATTCTTGCTTTGCTCTTTCGTTTTCATCTTTAATTGCAGACAAACGAGCCTCTGTTCTAGCCTTATTTATCTCTTTATCAAATGCTAATTGCTTATCTGCTTCCTCTTTCGCATATTTTTCTCTAATATCAGCCAATTCTTTTTGCTTAGCAGCCTCTAAACTACCATCATCTTTGATACCTGCCTCTTTCAGTTTCTTAAATTTCTCTTTATAGGCTTCCTCTATGGCTGCTTCCTCTTGTTTTTGTTTATCAAGTAGTTTATTTTTTGCTTCTTGAAGTATTTTTTGAGCCTCTAATTCTTTGGCATCTTGTTTTTCTTTCTCACCTTTTGCCTTATCTGCTGCTGCTTTGTCTATACCTTGTACTGCAATTTGATAACCTGCTCTTTTTTCTTTCAATTTGTTCAGAGTATCTTCTGCTTCCTTGATAGTAGCATCCCCATCTTTGGCAGTTTCCTCTGGGTCAAACACCATTTTCGCTAGTCCACCTGTAAAGCCTTCTGCTAGTCCAAAGTTTTTGCCTAATGCTTTACCAACTTGGTCAATCATCGCCAATACGGCAACCAATGGTGCTGACAGAAATGTTATAATACCCTGTAATATTTCTTTATTCCTCTGTGCTGCTTTTACCTGTGCATCTTTTGTTGCTTTTGAGTTTGCAAGATTCACTTCGGCAGCCTTTATCGCCTCATCACTTTGTTTTATTTTTAGATTGAGTATATCTTTTTCACTTTTACCTTGCAGTTTCAGTTGATTAGATTGCCCATCTATCGCATCTAACTTATCTTCCTGTGTTTTTAGATTTTCTTTGGAACTTTCATTTAATTTTTTCTGTTCCTTACTTACACCGCCAACGGCTGCCTTGATATCATCCCAATAGGCTACTAATAACCCAACGGCAACAACTAATGCACCTATCCCCGTAGAGATAAGTGCTTTCTTAAAGGAATTCGCACCTGCGGTCAAGCCTTTGAAAGAAATTTTAAGTTGTTCACCGACCTTCCCAATATCTTTTAATTGAGATAGACCTTGTGATAATGCCATAGCACCCTGTACCTTCTGCAAAGTTTTGGCTACATCTTCATTCTGTTCGCCAAACAATGCCATAGCACCCGATACCGCTGATATACCTGCCGCAGCCGTACTCGCTGCCGTAGTCAATGCTTGAAATCGCTTTCCTGGGTCAAACAATGCAGCCTGTTCACCTGCTGCTTCTATCTCATCTTTGATAGCAGCAACCTTATTGGCAGCCTGTATTGCTTCCTCGCTAAACTCACCAAACTTTTGTCTAGCAGCCTGTAATGAAACAGTCGCTTCTTTAAGTTGTGATTTTAGTGGTTTTACATCAACATCAAGTATTAAACTATTTTCTGCCATTATTCTTCTGCCTTAATTTCCTCGGCAGGTGGGGGGTTTTGGTCTTGAACTGCTTTACCTAAAAAATTAAGAAAGTCCATACCATACTTTGTTGGAATTTCACTTGCCCAATTTTGAAGCATCTTGATTTGTTCTTCGTTAAATGTTACTTGCATTTTGATTTGGTTTTATTGTTATTAATTATTTGGTACGAGTGTTAAATTCAACTTGTCTGCTGACCATATCCACACATAGTCATCATCACTACCCCAATTAGCATACTCTTGTCCATTCATTTCCAATGCTCCACTAATCAATATTTCTCCTTGCCCAATACCTTCTTCTAGTATTGTTTCTTGTTTAGTATACAAAGAAAAGTTAAATGATGCAGATGAACCTAGTATAATGTTTGTAATTCTAACATCAAGGTATTCAGCATTTTTCATTTGTCCATTGTGCCATATTGGCGTTGCTTCTATTTTTTTCATTTTATTTATTTTTCAGGGTGAAAGTTTGTCCATACTGAGTCCGACATATTAAAATATACAGGCTGCGTGTGTTGTATTGCTACATATTGACTGCTTATTTGCTTTATAACGATAAGCAAGGTAAAGAATATGCACCAAAAAAGTGCAACCATAATCTGTCTTATATTTAATTTAAAAGTCATATCTAAATCTTGAATAGTAATTAATTTCATCTACTCCACTTTGCCCTATGTCTGATGAGTAACAAGCAACATATCCGAGTTGACCTGTCATCCATTGATTGTATCTCAATCCTGCGAAACAACTCCAACTTGCACTTGTTGATACACTAATACTTGTACTCAAACTATTTGAATATCTGTTACCATCTACATATAAATGCATATTTGCTGTGCTTCCATTATATCTAACTGCTATCATATACCATTTACCACTTACATAAGCAGGTACACCTCCACTTCCAAATGTTATACCCATTCCTGTACCACTACCACTTGTACCATTCCATCTTTCATATTGAATAAATGTGCCACTAGCATTTGATATATACAAAGTTTGACCAATAGGAGCAGAACCACTTCTACCTTCACAAGCAATGATGCCATTGTAACTTGTGTCAAAACTTGTGTTTCTAAACCATGCTACCCATGTGAAAGAGGCAGTACCACCATACTTTGCAGTATCTTCTAATCTTACAGAATACTGACCACTATGTGCAGTTGCTAATCTTGCAACATAAGATGATGTATAACCTGTAACATTAACTGCACTACCATTTCCTGTACCTGTTACAAAAGTACCTGTTCTTCCATTACCGCTTGTATCTATAATACTACTAGAATTAGTAGGGAATCTTGAACTCAAACCAAAATCATGCAATATAGCAGGACTTCCATATTTGTATCCGTAACCTGCCCATCCATAAAATGAACTAACTGCCATTTCATAGTAAACAGGTATGCCATCCCATACAAAGTTTTTACCTGTCAACATTGACAATTGAAACATTGAGTATGGAGTAACCACACCAACAGAATTAGCACCTTGATTTGCTGCTATATCTGCAACACTCATTTGTCCACTACTTGGCAATGGCATTGACTAAATTTTTAAGTTCTTCAATTTGTTTCTGTTGCATTTTGACTGCCTCAAACAAAACGGCAACCGCATTCTGATACTTAACACCTTTCAACCCATCTTCTGTTGTTTCAACAAGTTCAGGGAATGTAGTTTCCAATTCTTGTGCTATAAAACCAATATTGTTTTTAGATTCAATATCTATCCTATCATATACTACACCTCTTGAATTTGTAATTCTATCAATTACGTTATCAATTGGTCTAATGTTTTCTTTCACTCGCATATCAGAATATGCTACAACATCTGCATCTGAATAGATAGTACCTGCGGAATGTATTGCATAACTTGGATTAATTTTACCTCCAAATCCTGTGTTATTTATAAAATAAACATTGTTAGTACCTAATGCAGTTAAGGTATATATATTACCTAAACTTGATGAATCAAACATTGCCCTAGCCTTACCTTGATTTGAGAAACATCTAATTCTAACATATACAGGGTTACCGCTTGAATGTATATGTGAAATTGGTATAAAATAACCTTTTGATGCACTCCATTGAAAATCTCCAATAGCAAAATGACCACGAATAGTACCCAATGATTCTCTTACAAAAGTTTCATTAGTATAAATTGAACCTCCGGGATTTGTTAATATACCAAAACATTTTGTGATACCACCTGCCGCAGAAGCATAAGAATATGTACCTGAAATAGTTACTTCTACAAAACCACCTAGTGCAATATCTCCAAATAAAATATCTACTGCTTGATTTGATACTCCATCAGGAAATGATTTAGAACCTAAATCTTTGTCCATGGTATTATCTCCATTAACAAGACCACCCTCATTATACATATATCCACCTACATGGAAAGTGTAATCAGGTCCTGTTGTTCTAACACCTACACGACCATTAGTATTTAATCTTAATTGATTGGCATTGTATGCATATGTTCCAATTGTTATTGAATTATCAGAACCACCACCATAATAATTACCATTAATTGTTGTATTTGATGTTCCAACATTTATATCAAGAACATTTGCATTATTGGTTTCATTAGTTAATCTAATAAAACCTCTACCGAAATAATTTCTATCACTTCCTGAATAGACTAAACTTGCTGCATATATAGTACTATTAAAAGTTGCAGCATTATTGAATGTCATTTGAGCACTACTATTCCATGATAATAATGTATAGTAGCCATTATTACTAGGATTAGGTGTAATAAAACTTGCCGCAGGTCGCCATAAATATTCATTTCCATGACCTGTAAATGATCCACTTGGGTTACCACTCACATCAACACCAAACGATAATGTTCTATTATTATTACCTGTATGTCCTACTATCAATACCCCATATCCTGTACTATATCCAAAATAAGAAGGAGTTAAACCATCAATCATCATTGAGGGGTTTTGAACTCTAATCTTTCTGCTTAATGCCATGTGTATATCTCCACCAATGCTAACTAATCCACTACCTCTAATATTAAATCCACCTGTATCTACATCTTCTCCAATATACATTTCATGGCTTGTAGCACCTCTATTGATAACACCTGCTTGTTCAAACTTAATTCTTGGATTATTACCAACACTACTCAAAGTTAGCATTGTGTCAGTACCTTGGTCTAGACTCATTCTTTTAATCCAATCACTTCCATTAAATCCCCACCAAGTTAATCCATTACTTGCATTTAATTGAGTAAGCATTTGCCTAGTTTCTGCAACATTTGTCCATCTAAACCAAGGACCATCACCAATCGTATCACTACCTGCTCTAGTTACACCTATTTCAACGAATGTACTTCTTGTACTTGTTGTAGCACCTCTACCTGTAACACTAGCGAGTGTATCTGTTTCTGTGTAACTTGTTATATAACCAGGACCATTAGTTAATTGGTTCAAATTAGTCAAGTTAGTACTATCCCATACTTTTCTCCATGCATTCTCATAACCAAGATTGTTACTACTTCTAAAATACATATCTCTAGTACGACCACTTGTTGCTGCATGATTAATACCAACAAATATCTGAGTACTTAAAGCACCTGAACCTGTATCACCACCTAATGCATATAATGCACCATAACTATTTTCAGGAGAATTAGTAATTGATGCACTACCATAATAGTTGTACAATACACCATAGTAAAATGTATTAGCATCTGTTGGTGGGTCACCTGCTGCACTTGTTACTGCATTTTGTACATCACCTTTTGTCAAAGTAATTGCACCTGTTCTTGTATTGAATGAGGTTACACCTGCTGCTATTGTCCAACTTCTATCAGCACTTAAATCATAAGCAGTACCATTAATTGTTAATGTCCTGCTTGTAGGTACACCGCCTAATCCTGCTAGTGTTTGGTCACCTGTGTTTGTACCACTAAGATTTGCACCTGTAATATTACCTGTTGCTTGTAGTGTTCCACCTATTTTTACATTACCACTTGTTTGTAATGCATAAGTAGTCAATCCTGTATAACCGCTAGGATTACTAGGACTTGCAGCACTTATATATACACCTGAAAATGTTTGGTTATTTGCATTTGCTATCCATGAAAAACCAAAATTAGCACCAACAGGATTAGCATTTGTTGGATTCATTGATGCAGTAAAATTAATTACATTAGTCAATGCACCTGTCGGCTGTACAGATATACCATCATAGAATGTTTTATAACCGCTTATATATTGCGGATTTGTAGTATCTACATAACTATTGTTATCATAACTAATTGTTGTACCGCTAATCTTTACGAAACCTGTACCATTTAATGCTGCTTGCTTACCATTAAAAGTACTCCAATCAGTACTACTTAACTTACCTGTATTTGTAGCCGAAGCAACAGGGATATTCAAGGTAATTGTACCTGCTCCTGTAATCGGACTGCCTGTAACACCTACATCTGTACCTGTTGTACCTGTAGCCAATGCTACTGAAGTAACCGTACCTGCTGCTGCGTTAATCCAACTAGTACCATCGTACTTTAAGAATTGACCATTTGTAGGAGTTGTTATAGTTACATCTCCAAGTTGTGTCAATGTGTAATCGCCTTCTGTTGCCACTACCGCACCTGTCCTTCCGAACACAGAAGTAACTGCATCAGTATTTATGTCTGTCCAACTAGCAGTAATTGTACCGCCATCTTGTTGGTTCAATGTCAATGTCTTGGTTGTAGTTCCTGTAACCGCAGCACTATTTATCTTGTCATTATAAGCCGCATCCCAATTTGTTTGACTAGCAGTAGTTGGAATAGCATATCCTGTTGTAGTTGATAGTACACCTGTTGAACTATTATAATCCAATCCTGTAACTGATTCGCTAAATGCGGCTCTCGCCCTATCATCTGTATAGTATAAGTTTGTGCCTTCTGCTATATTAGTTGTAGTTCCTGCCGTTTTAGTCCATAGTCCTGTTGCAGTTTTATATTGAAGTATGTCGTTATTGTTAGGATTTTGAGCAGACACATCGTGTAACTCATCCATTTCATAGCCGTTTTGTATCTTAATTTCAACAACTCCTTGCGTTGGATGTGAACGAACAACAATACCTACATACACTAAATGGTCAGGAGCATATTGTTTTGTGCTTGTCCAAGCACCTGCCGTTGTGCTACTTAAATAAAGTTGCGTTCCGTTTGCGTATGCTTGTGTATCTAAATCAATTAATCTACCTGCCACTACCACATAGCCATTGTTCATATTGGTAATATCCGTTTGAACAACACCATACGTTTGAGCAGAAGTTGAATCTCCTGTCGCTAATGCCTTGCTAATAGTAGGTAGGTTACCTTGACCGCCTGTTATATAAACGACAGTACCTTTACTTAATGTCGCACCTGAATTATTATATACTTCTGTTACTAAATTAGTAGCCTGTGAAATAATATTAGGGAAGGTTTGTAAAGCACCTGTTCCATCAATGTATTGTGCCGTAGTACCTGCTCCTGTTATGGCTATCGTGCCACTAGAAGTGATAGGACTATTGGCTACACTAAATGCAGATGGCATAGAAACACCAACCGAAGTGACAGTACCTGTATCTAGGTCAGTCCATGTAGTTGTTATAGTTCCACCATCTTGTTGTGTAAGTGTAAGTGTTTTAGTAGTTGTACCTGTTACGGATGCACTATTTATTTTATCGTTATATGCTGAATCCCAATTACTTGTATTATCTGTTAAGTATGTGATAGTACCACCTGTACTTTTCACAATACCTGTACCACTCAATGCGTTCTGTTTGTTATTGAAAGTAGTCCAATCAGCAGAATCAAGGAAACCATCTTGTGAACCTGATGCTTGTTTTACTTCAATCGAAGTACCTGCACCAATGACTGCTCCTGTTCCACCTGTTATAGTTAGAACAGAACTTGTGGCTTCTGTTAGGTTGCCGAATGTTAATGCTGCCTGTTTGTTATTGAATGTATTCCAATCAGTAGAACTTAAATAGCCATCACTAGCAGCACCTGATTGTGTTATACCTAGTACATTACTAGCGAAAGTGATAGGAGCAGTAACACTAACAATTCTATTGCTATATGCCGTATCCCATTGTGTTTGTTTGGCATTTGTAGGAATAGAATAACCTGCCGTAAATGTAACTACAAACGTACCTGTTGATGTAATAGGAGTACCTGTTACACTCAACCCTGTTGGTACTGTCATGGCTACTGATGTAACACCGAAGTCCAAATTGGTTTGTAAGTAATCATCAATAGTCTGTAATGTTACTTTGTTAGTTGTAGTTGCCCCCGATGCAACGATAGGGAATACATCATTGTTCAATAATGTTACCCTTTCTACTAACTGACTTATCCTTTTATCTGCCATATCTTTAAATATAAAATCTACTAATTCCGTTTTCTTGTAACATATAGAAGTCTGTTTCTAGTAAGATGAAATCATAATCAGTCGGTTGCAAATCTTTCAGTATCTTGAATAAAGATACATTAGAAGTTGTATTGGCTATTGGATTAAACCTATCAACCTTCTGTAACTGATAATAATGTTTCCCTACTTTCACTATCTTCCTAAAATCTAAATCCATAATATCCTGTGGAGTGAGATAGAAATTACCTTGAAGCACACGACTATCCTTATCCCCAATCAATGATATAAGTGGTTCATAATAAGCACCATACAAATTTGCTCCTGGATATACCGATATACTAAAATATACTTCCTTCGGGGTACCGAACAATAAATCAGCCACAGGGTCTATCGGGTCGTTCAAATGCCCCGCGTATGGATAGGCTGAATATGATGCCGTTCCCGCTTGAAAAGACATTGTCCACATCGTTGGACATTGTACTTCGGGTTTCCAATATGCTATTCTTGGCTTGAAGTTATCTTTAACCTTCACACCATTTTCTACCTTGTATAAATGCAACATGATTCTACCCTGTACTTCCTCACGCATAATAGGAGTGCCGAATATAACCTTCAATGTTTTAGTATCTAACTCAAAGTCGTTGTCTAGTGTTACCCTGCTTTCCCCATACCCTTCGTTATACTTCGCCTTATAAAATCCACTCCAATAATCCGAATCCTCATCAAATTGTATTCTATATTCTTTGGCAGTTATTTCGCTTGTTGGTAAAATAACAACATCTTGGCTCACATCTAGTTTAGATGTCCAATCTACTGCCTCATCTTTATATGCTTTATAAAATAATGGGTATGGTATAATTTCTAATACGTTGTCTTGTAATTTATCTTGTAGGATATACAGGTTATGCATTGTAATAATGCTTTTCAAGAAATCCCTTTGTTTCATAGACTTTGGCAAGGTATAGCCTATCTTCATTGTGTCGCCTTCTGTTAAATCTACGGCAACAGGTACAGTATTACCTATTATAAGGTTAGCATCTAAACATATAAGTAAGGTATCAATGTATGGATTTGTGTATGGGAATATGATTACACCAATTTGTTGTGCTGCTATTTCTACTTCAAAATAATCATTCTGTGCTATATCTCCTGCCCATGTCGCTGCCCAATCCCAATAATAACTTTGATAACTACCACCAAAATAGACAGTCCTAGTATCTGTCATAATAGTACCGCCATTTTTTTTAACACGAATCACCCATACAACTGCCGTTCCTGATTCAAGTGCAACTAGATGTATTCTATGATTAAAGTTTACACCTGTGTTCAATGTCTGTGCTCTATTCCATGTAAATCTAGTTCCGCTATTACTAATTGTAAATCCTTCTGCTGCGACACTCGTAAAACTTATTAATTGATTGAAAATACTTACATTACCTATGGCTTCTTCAAAACCTGATGTTTGATTCAACAATGTACTAACCTGTTTAGTAATTGACTTTTCAGCAGTTACTAAAATTAATTTTTTAAAGTATTGAGTATCAAAGAAAGGTGCACGAATTTCAAAACCGCTTTCTGCAAATATCCTTTTCAAAATTTCACGAATAAATACGGCAGGTTTGAAACTAATTAATGGGTATGTGATAGCATCTGTTGTGTAACCATAATCTACCAAAGGATATACATAGTTCTGCGCTCCATCTACCCATTCAGTCCTGTTCCAACTTTGTGCGATTGTATTGTTATTCCATGTATGGTCATAGTCCACAAAGTTTAAGTCAGCCAATGTCTTGTCGCCTAGTGTATGTAATATATCCCTCAACCTACCGAACACATTCGTTTCATAAGTTATATCGCCATTCTTATTGTTAATCTTAATCAGCCTTAATACTCCATCAAATATTTTTACATTATCTAGGAATATTTGAGCCTTCGCTTGTTTAGATGGGTTGAAGTTTGATAACACATTTCTGTCATTCTCATCATAATCGTTTTCAACTGATATATCAAATATGTTACCGAATATCTTTTGGTTTCTTGAAGTTGATGGTAATACAAGTGTTTTAGAATACGATGTACTCCTGCGTTCAATATCTGTAATGTCGGCAATAGAATATGTAAAATCTACATCTATATCGCCTAATGTATCTACTTCGTATGTTTCTAAATATAACTTTGCACCCATTCTATACAGATTGTCTAGTGTTTACTAATCCAAATTCAACATCTAATTCTAAATTAAATAACTTGTCGCTTATACTTTGTTTTAATTCATAACTATTAGCAACAGGTTTTACAGGAATCCACGATGGGGTTATTTGGCTTTCATTGACTAGATTAATATAAACCAAAGGCGAGTTATAAAGTTGTCTTATAAGGACGCTCTGCGCATCTGTGAGGTAGTCGCTTGTTATCCTATACTTTTGTGTTTCTTTCGTATAGTATATAGGATTTGTGTTCTTAACAATTATACCATCTGCATTATATATATCACCCGAATAATCCTTTTGATATCCTTTCTTTTCTATATCAAAACTTGTCTTACTAACTAAATCAAAGTTGAAAAAGTCATAAGTGCCATACTGATTCAGATAGGCTAATCTAATTGGTTCGTATTTACCACAGGATTGAACATATATCGTTCCTATTGCATATCTCCTAGCACCGCCATTCGCCCAATTCACAAAGAGTTGGATGTTATCTGTTGTTCCACCATAAGTCAATGGTGTAACTTTGAAATAACTAATCTTATGGCCATTCGGTGCAGATGGAGTGATATAGAAAGTAGTTTGACTTCCGTTGGCATATGTCACAAGTAATTCTAAATTCGTGACTTTGCCATCATTATAAAATCCTATGATTTGTGAATCTGTGCTTCTGCATTTGATACTTGTCCAATCTGTTAATGGTTTATATATGCTTGTACTACTTCCGTTATATTGACCGAAGTTAGCATACCAATTTTTTAATTCTAACAATGGCAACGCAGCCGCAAGTCCATACTTTGTTGTTGATACAACTTCTGTGTTCAACACAATTACATATTCATCATTCAACATATAGTACTCATAGCACTTAATGTAGAATGGGAATATTATACCTGCATCATTGACTGATGTACCGCTTTGGTAAAAGCCGTTTGTGAAATTATAATATGCTGATACTAATTTACTTATATCAAATTCTACCTCATCAGCAGGATTCGCAGGACTATCATAATAAGCAGTCGCTATCAGTTCGTTGCTAATGTTATATACCTTCACAACATATTTGAATCCTGTTTCGTTGGCATTCGTGCTAGATATCCTGTATAATATCCTGTTGAATGTAGGCAGTATGCTTGGTGAAGGTTGTACTAGTGTTATCATTTCTTTGTTACTTTTAATACTAATGAGTTCGCACCTACTTCTTCAAGTTCTGTTAAATAGAATGGTGTAACATCATCAATCGCCGTTTGTTTGAAGTTCCTACCTTCAATACCATATTTCTTAATGTAATATGCCAATCTACTAGCAGGACTTGTAATCTGTTTTAATTTCTTTCTTCTTTTACTATCTGTGTTTTCTATTAGGTTACTTGCCTTTAATTCTATGTTCTTTCTTTTCGCCCATCCTTCTAAATTGGCAAGTGCCTCTGGCGGCATTCCGTATGTTTTGAATTGATAGTATTTCCCATCAGAATTCTTATAGAACATTTTATTCTTTGGGTTACCTGCCACTCCCTTCACACCCTTATCAATATAATCTGTGTAATCAGCACTACCGAAGCCTATCTCTAATCGCCATACTCCTGCCTTTTCTTTCGCACCGATAACTTGAATGGAACTCGCTAACCTACCCGAAGCCTGTGGAACTAATTGTTCTAATCTAGCGACAAGGTCAATACCTAATCTGTCCAATATAGATTTGACACTTTGTTGTAAGGTATTATCTACTTCAACAACATACTCATTTTCTGTGAGCCTTCTGCCACCTATATTAAATAGAGCATCTACTTGTGCCTGTGTCGCAACTCCCATTGTTTATATATTGCTTCTTTATGTTTGTTATAATCTTTTATGTATGCTAGACTATTCAAATAATGTATGACAGGCAAGTTATATGCTTCTGTCATAGTTATATTTTCAAAGTCCGCTACTTCTTTTGTGGAATGAACCCAACCCCATCGTTCCATAAACGAAGTAGAGCCGCTCTCGTTTCCTCCGTCAGATTTGAAGAGGTTATGGTATCGCTTATTAATTCCTTGAATAGATGATAAAAAAAAAGCATACAACCATAAACATCAACGAATCTAGCATCCAATAATTCTTCTGCTACAACTTCGTGTGGTATTTTCCCGTACTCCATATATCTGTCGCCCTTCATTGGCAGAAAGAAACAAGCAGCGATTTTATTCAACTGCATAATCTGTCCGCTGAAATGATTGATGTCAATATATTGCCCTGCGGTAATTTCAGTCAGTTCAAAACAGAACTTGTAAGACTTGCCGTTTACATTTAAGTAATCAACAGGTTTACATTCTGGCACATTGTTAAAAAACTCTAACTTTGTAGCATAATCTTGAACTAATTGCCTATACTTTATCGTGTCGTATTCTTCTTCACTCTTGCCTTCAACTACGGCTAACATCTTTTGCTGCTTCTCAACTATATTTAGTTGTTCGCTTAATTCAATGTCATACAGAGTTATGAATTGTCCGACTGTCAGTTTATCCCACATAATTGTAAATATATTTTTTAGGTTATCGTTTATCTGAAAGTATACAATCCTTTGTTACTTACCTTCAATTCATTCAAGGCAAAGTAACGTAGGGCATCTATGGCATGATTGTATAAATCTGTTGGCTGACCTGTAAGTGTGCCATCTCGTTCTGTCCTATACTTATATGTTAATACTTCCTTACCAATTATATCTTCTGCTACAAAATTAATTTTATACCTCTTTAAAATATCTATGCTATTGTTAATACTATCCTTGCCCTTGTTCGCACCCTTAATCATTCGCCATCCATCCCTGTATAGTTCCTCAATGCTTTTCGGTTCAGCACTATCTGCAATAATTGTAATGTGTTGAGGGATATTGAGTTGTCGCATCTTTGAACTGATATCCTGATTTGTCAAGCCTCGTTCATAAATCAATGTTTGAACATAGAGTTGTCCTTCGTGCTTTCTTACCTCAACCAATGCAGTCGGGTCAATAGAATAGCCAAAGTCCAACCCGTAACCTAGTAATTCGCCCTGTATGGATTCACAGGCATTGAAGTTATTGAATATCAACCCTTCTATCGTTCCCCATTCGCCTATGCCATAAACATTCCACAAGGCAGGGTCTGTCTTTTTCAAGAGTTCAATCTCCATAATCACAGAATCCTGTAAGAATGGGTTATCCCTATAATTACTTACAATTACCTGAACATCATTTTCTGTGTACTGCCGTACATCTTCTAATTCTGTTTTGATAAAATGGTTTGGTGATGATGGGTTGAGTGCTAGGAATATAGTTCCTGTGGTTCTAAATAGTAGTTGTTGCCATTCTAGTTTGTTTATTTCGTTGGCTTCATCTATGAACAGATGGGTTCTTTTCCTACCTCTCAACTTTGTTTCTTGGTCTACTGAAAAGAATTCAACTATTCTGTTATTGTACTTGAACTCAAAGTTTGATTTGTTGTAATCTATCGTGTGTTGTAACCCTGTGGCTTCTAGTATTTCTAGGAAATCCCTTAATGTTGAACTACGAAGGGATGGCAAGAATTTACGGACTATGCTGAATGTTCCTTTATCATCAAACGTATATCCTATCCGACCTGTCAGTAACCATACAACTGCTATTTGACAGATTGAATATGATTTTGTACTACGAGTACCGCCTCTGTTGATTCGTATTTTCTTATTGGATAAGGCATTCTTTTCGTATACTTCACTTCCTTTTATGACAAGTTTATCGCTCACGTTTTATGATTTGGACTTCTACACCTGTTAGGTTTAGACCGCCTTCTAATTGGATTTGTTCTTTTGGTTTACCATATACCCTTGTCAATAGTGTGTCAATAGAATACAAACTACCTTTTCTAAATGAACGATACAAGGCATTGGCTATGGTTTTTTCTAGTATGGTTGTATCATCGCTTTGAACAATATCTTTCAATTGTTCCATATTCATACCTAACATATTCTGTATGGTATCATTGATTTCGGATTGTCTATATCCAATTTCTTTTAGGAGTGTGGTAAACTTTTTCGGTCTGCCATTCGGGTTACCGCTTTTCCCCTTTTCAAATGGTATAAGGTTTTCTTCGTTTGCCATGTTACATAATGTTACTGATTATATCTTCCTGTAATTCCACAGGAACTAGATGTCGCCAACTACCATTCCCTGATTTAATTGATTCGCGAATATAGGTAGCCGATATGTTCGCTATTTCTTCTGTCGGGGTATATTTGTTCACTTCATAACCTACACCCCTGCCGAAGTTCACAGATTCGATGTCTGGTATAATCATAACCTCAACATCCTGTTTCCTAGCCGTATGATATTTCAATATCATGTTCCTAGTTTGTTGTGAAGTGAACGGATTACCTGCATCGGGTTCAATATCCCTGATAAGTATAAGTACAGGTATGCCTTTATGTAACTTCTGTTCAATCAATTGAATATGACCGAAGTGATAAGGCTGATAGCGACCTATGAATATCGCCCTTTTCTTATCCTTGTTCTTTGTCGGTTGTCCACCATAGTTTCGTTTTACCCATGCCATCTTATAAAGTATTTAGTATTTTATGTATGCAGTTTTCTACTGATTCATTAGTTGTATCAATATCTATGTAGTTTTCTGTTGGAACTTCAAATTCTGCTACAAAAAACTTCTCTCTGCCACGAATTTCGCTTGTATGGACATATACCTCAACCATTTGATTTGAAGCCTTTAATGCCCTCCTGTGTTCGTTATAGGGGGCAACCACACTAATCACAACATCATAACCTGCGGCATCCATAAACCTTGCAATATCTAATACAGATTGAATGTTCTTTTCCCTGCCTTCCCTAGTGTAATCAAAGTTCTGTAAGATTTCACGAAGGTTATCGCCATCAATATGCACATGCTTTGTTTGTAACTTCTCAATCAATGCTTTGGCTAGTGTTGTTTTGCCTGATGCGGGTTGTCCGCAGAACCAATAAATCATATTCATTTTTTTAATCCGTACTTAATATATTTATACCATATCCTTTCGTGAATATAGTATTGTAGTGGTTTGTATAAAATCTCAACGATACTAAATGTAGCACCTACTTTCACTGAACCGCTAACGATATACATAATAACGAATCCTATCAAAGTGCTTATCACCCGATAGGATATTGTTTTCAATATATGCCTTTTTCTATCAATCATCATCTTTCAAGAATGCTTTTAATGGGTAAAAAATTAAACTATTCCTATACCCACCCTCGTATGTTGGCATGATGGGAGTAACACCATGAACATTCTTCCACGCAGGGTAAACGAGCATTGAATTATCTTGTTGTCCGAATGTGGCATTGTAATCGGGAACATGTAAGTCGCCACCTTTTGAATTAAGCCTTTTACAAATAATAACATTGACCGCACCTACTATGTTTCCTGTATCACGATGGAATGGTGCTGATATATTGTAGTTTGAAATAGAACTTGTGAACATATTAGCGAACTTCCATTTCTGCTCAACTCCTTCAAATATCTTCATCTGCTTTTCATATTGAGTTGGCAAGTATTCCTTGATAACTTGTTCGCTTTCTTTGGCTAACATCAACATCGCCTTGATGAATGTCTGTGCCGATTGAACACCATGAACAGAAGATATAGTTCCATAGTAACGCATGAATTGTGGTTTCGGTGGAACACTACCTAGTATTACTGACATCTGTGTTGTGCCTATCTTCCTCGCCTGTTCCCTAGTCATTCCAGGATTTTCTATCTGTGCTTTCAACACATCCGACCTATCTAGTTTTGTTTTCGGTACTCGCTTACTATTGAACTCCGCATTGGCGACATTCGCTAAATCACACATACGTTGTGGCATCTTGCTGATATAGAACCCAATCGGTTCGCCATTTTCATACAATATACAATCCTCATTCACATTCGGCTCACGATAATCACACCTAGAACCTATCTTGGTACTATGTTCAACCTTCTGTAAATCAATGCGTTTCATAATTAGTGTCTGTTTGGATAGTAGTTAAATCTAATAAAGTCCTGCTTATAGAATTCGTATGCCATATCCTTTGTTTCGGGAGTCCAAAAATTAATGGACTGACTAACATTTAATGGGTTCAATAACTTTAAGAACAAATCATTTTCCATCTTATGAATATGAATGCCCTGTTGTAGCATCTGTGATTGTGGTAAATAGTGCCTTTCCTTTTCTTCAATGTTAATGATAGCATGTAAGAACTCCTTGAACGGCATACCGATATAGAATATATCTTCATTCGGGAATACCTTTCTGTCCATTGACTTGTAAATCTTTTGGCTATACAAACTCATAACCCTGTCAAAAGGATTACGAACATAAGCGAAGTTGTAATAATCATCAAGCACTTCTTCTGTGAACTTGAATCCAATGTCCTGTCCATGAATATCCATTTCATCACCATTCTTGTATGGTATAGTCAATCCTAATTCCTTGGCGAAATATGTTTTCAATGTGGTACAACAGGTCTTTGGCAAATACCAATATACCATCTTCTTATCTTCTAGTATGATGCCACGATTTTTCATTTCTTGTGTTTTAATTTGATTTCAAAAAACTCTTTATTCTTTTTAATATTATTGACTTGACAATGATTAGGGTATTTATTCAATAGGTATAAGCCACTCGCCTTCACTCTTTCCTTTGTTCGTGTTATCTGCATACCACCTTTCATCTTGTAGTAATTGGTATCAATCGCTATGTTGTTGAATCTCAATACACTACCGAACTTGATGTAATATAATATGCTCCTTTCATAATCGCCTTTATCATCTATGGTCTGTGTTAGAAAGTTGTCATGGTCTATGATTTGACCGAAACAAGCACCAACGATATACCTCAAATCAGCACTCGGCTTCTTGTTGAACATGAATAAGCCATTCTTAACTGCTGACACTCCCCATAGTTTTGTACCTATCTTCTTTGATAGTTCAAACCCCCTCAATATCAATTCGTGTAACTCTGTAACTAATACTAGGTCTTTGACTGATACGGCTTTGTATATACCTGCTATATCATCATCCAAACTGAATACCATTTCGCCTTCTTGGAAATAGTGCCTAATGTAGTTCCTTTGATTACGGATAGTTTCAACTCCAACGATTATGTTCTTTAATCCTAGAATAGAATAATCCTGCCTTTCCTGTTCGTTAGCCACGAATAGATACACATTGTCTAGGCTGATATTGGTTTTCTTTAAGTATGCCAATGTCTTACTAGCAAATACATCAACTCTTTTATATGAGGGGATGGCAATTTTATACATTCTTTTCCTTTTCCTCTTTCAACTTTTCCATAAGGAAGCCACCAATATACAATCCCTGTTCTCTCCACCACTTAACCAATTCCTGTGCTGCCTCATAGTGTTCTAGTTCAAACTCTATCTGTATGGCTTTCTTAATGTTCTTGGTCATATCGGATAGGTCGCTAGATAAATCATCCTCATTCAAGATAGATAAATCTATTTCTTCTGCCTTCTTCCATACATCCAATCCCCAATCATTTAACTCGGTATCATCCCAATCGTTAGCCAATACATCCCAATCCCATTCACCGAATGATACATTGTCCTTGATGGTGAACTCTCTCTGTTCTTTCTCTGTTAAATCTTTGGCAACGATAACAGGTATTTCTTTCAGTCCTGCTTCTTGACAGGCTCTTAACCTCATGTTACCCCCTAGAACTACCATGTCGCTATTCACAACGATAGGTCGTATTTCAAGCATCTTTGGGAACTCCTGTATAGATTTTACTAATGCTTTATACTTATGGTCTTTTATTACCCTTGGATTCTCGGGGTTGGGTTGTATCTTATTTATCTTCAAGTATTGGTAGTGCGTCTGGGTTGCCATAATCTTCTGTTTCGGGTTGTAAAATAGGTTGCTCTGTTAATACGTTTTCTATACCATTTTCTGTTAGCCATTTGCTGAATGCTTCGGCTAGTTGAAAGATTGACTCTTTCTGTGGCAGGGTTACACTTACTACCTTCTTGTCATCGTTGAAGTTAAGTGCGAAGGGTTTGTACTCTTGACTCATGTGATTGTTTTTATCGCCCTTGACCTCTGTATGCTTTTGGTCTTGGACTGTGTTTATTAAAAGATTTTTTTGCTCTACCTGTTTTTCTTTTCCCGAAGGATATTTTTTTGCTATCGCCTTTTGATTTTGCCATTGTGTGTTTCTATTAAATATTCTATATGATGTTTCTTATCGCCGTATTGAATATGACAAGACCTACACAATGCCATTAGGTTTTCTATCGTGTCTTTGCCTTTTGAAGAACCCATACCCCTTGCGTTTATGTGGTGAATATCAACTGCTCTATTACCGCATAACTCACAAGGGATAAAGTCCTCTATACCATAACCGAAATGATTAAGGTATATTTTTGTGTATGGCTTCATTAAAAAGGTAAGTCAGATGATTCGGTTGTGGCTTTCTTGTAATCATTCAATGTGATTGACACATCTTTGCCATAATCGTTGGGGGCATCTGCTATGTTAATATTGATACTAACATAATCCTTACCTTCATAATGATATGCGTGTTTGTGTGCTTCCGATAGGCATATTGAAGCAGTTAGCCATGTCGGGTTTCTTTTCTTGCCGCTACCTAGACGGATTTTTTTTGATTTGGTTTGTTCCATTGTTTTTTGATTTGATTTGTTTAACGAATGCTATGAGTAAATAAAAGTTCATTCTATCTTGCTTTTCTGCCTCGTTTCTTTGGTTGCTCAACAGGTGATTGGTCTGTGTCAGGTGCTGATTCAAGTGGTACATCAACTTGTACAGGTTCTTGTACAGGCAATTCCACATTCTGTGAAACATACCATGTATAAAGGTGATTCACTAATTCAGCACGACAACTGCTACACCAATGCGAAAAGTTGTGCTTATCGCTGACATACTTTGTGTACAAGTAAATTAGATTTGAATACACATCCTTTTCGTAGTTCTTCACGAATTGATGCTTCTTCCACATTTCATACAAAGGATAATGCCTTTCAAACATTTCTTTGTCAATTTCGTTTATCATAATTCCCATTTATTAGTTATAAAATCCTCTACGTAAAGATACATAAAGGGTGCCATACTACCTATAAATATAGCATCCATAAAGTTTGTTTTCAACCATAAAGAAAAAAATGTAATCCAAAAGGATAAACAGAACCCGCAGTTGAATGGCTTGTCCATATTCAACCTAGTCCATCTGTAATATGTTTGTGGTGCTTTAAGAATGTATAACCATATAATCGGCAGGAATACACCACCGATTAAACTAATGATTGCTTGATACATTTGCGTATGTTTTTAATTGTTATGAATATTGATGTATGTGGAATGCCTGTTACGGCTGATACTTTCCTTACACTACCTAGTTCTATATACATTTTCAGTATTTCTTTATCGTACCAATATAGTTGTTCTATCTTTTTTTCTATTGAATTTATCAAAGGTTGGTCATCAAAATCCTCATCTTCTTCACGAACAAACTTTACAATATCTTCAACAGGCAACAACTGATTATACAATCTCCACATCTTGCCATACTTACTATGTAGTTGATTACAACAAATCCTTACAATCCAAAACTTAAATACTTGTTTACCCTTATTTTCTAAATCAACTATCTTATCCTTATCATACTCTAACACTATGAGTGCCACTTCTTGACGCAAATCTTCCCAGAGGTCGCGACCTATATTTTTGAATGCTTGTTCAAACTCATTGTCATATAACCATCTAATCGCTTTCAAAGTATTCGTCTATCTGTTTGATGGTATCTTTATATCCTTGACCGAATACTGCTTTATATCCTCTCATATATAATTTTGTGAGCATAAGTGCTTGTTCTTTATGGTGCTCGTTCTGTCTTAATGTGCCATCTTTCTTGAATATAACATTGTCCTCTGTCTTTAATTCTATGAACATGCCATAGTATTGCCCTCTTGGTTCTGCGATAAATATATCAGGGAATGCTCGTGAAGATTGTAATGCTTTGTGTCGCTTCGCCATGCCAATACTCATACGCATACCACTAGCGAAATCACTACGGAATATAGCATTTGGATACTTGGTTCTCAAATAATTACACACCATGATATGTATATCTTTTTCTAGCACTTCACAAAATTAAAAACATATATTTGATATTACCTAATTATTTTTAAAAAGGATTTTCATATTCCTCAAATGCCATTAGTTCACCGATAAACCTGTATGGTAAATTCTTCAAACTACCATGTCTGTTCTTGGCTATCTTAACAACACACAATCCATTACTTGGGATAGTGTTACCGCCTATTTCAATCTCGGGTATGTTATATGTTTCAGGTCGCATCAAGAATATAACACTATCGGCATCCTGTTCAATACCACCACTCTCACGCAGGTCAGATAGTTGTGGTAACTTATCGGGTCTATTTTCAACGGCTCGGCTCAATTGTGATAAGGCAATTATAGGTATGTCAAGTTCTTTGGCTAGTATTTTACAACCACGACTGATTTCTGCTATCTCACTTTCCCTGTTACCTTTCCTATCAACTCCACTCATAAGTTGCAGATAATCAACACATAGTAACTTGATATCATACTTGCGTTTCATGATAGTAGCCTTGCTGCGTAACTCACGAATGTTCAGGCTTGGACTATCATCAATGTATAATGGGAATTTGAGCATAGTGTTTTCCGACCTGTTGATTATACCTTGTTCATGTTCTGTGATAATATTGTGCCGTAAATTGTGGTGCTTGATTTTGGTAACTAAACTGAGTAGCCTGTTCACTAATTGTGTTCCACTCATTTCTAGGCTGAATACCCCTACGGCTTTGTCTTGTCGTAAAACATTTAGTATAGTGTTTAACATGAATGCGGTCTTACCTTGTGCTGGTCGTGCTGCTAGTATGATAAGGTCAGGACTAACCCATCCGCTGATTACCCTGTTCAAACTTCGCCACCCTGTGTCAATACCTATCTGCCCATTCTCAAATATCTGCCCTCGTTGTTTGGCTAGTTCAAATAGATAGTGAAACATATTAAGTTCAGTGGACTTATACACCTTCTGTTGAGCATTGATAATTTCATTACTAGCACTATTCAATATGTTGCTAATCTCGGTTGTCGTATATGAATTAGTAATTAGTGTATGACCTATCAATATACCCTGTCGTTGTAGATACAGATGTTGTAATATGGCAACCCAATCTTGTACATGGGCAGCACTAACAACATCATTCGTGAGTTTGACAATAGCATATGCTCCACCAATCTTTTCTAGTTGTTCTGTTTGTGTTAAGTGATTAACGACTGTCACTATATCTACGGATATTGTCTTGTCGTACAAGTGAACGATAGTAGAATATATGATTTGATGGTGCTGATTGTAAAAGAAATCAACTGATAACTTGTTCACAACATCGGGAATACATCTAGGTTCTATAAGTAAAACCCCTAGAATACTTTTTTCTACCGATATATCATTCGGCGGTGATTTAGATTCAAACATTGGTTACATTTATGGTTAATTAATAGGCGGTTGCCCTGTTATATGGTTTGCCTGTTATGGCTAAAATTTGGGGGGGGTGGTCGGTTTTAAGGTCATTTTAGGTCGTTTTTAGGGGGTTTTTGGCTAAAACAGGGGTTTGGCTAGGTTTTGGGGTTAAAATGGCTATATACGGCTAAAAACGGCATATAAACCGATTTATACCTTATATGCTTATTTTGGTCACAAATCCCTTTGTTTCGTTTATTTCCTTTATTTCCTTTGCATTAGCAACCCTATTAGCCACCCCATTACCCCACCTACGATTTGCCCCTTCCTTACCTTTGTCGGATAGTGTCTTTCTCAACTTCAAATGTTCTGTCAAACGGATGCTGAAAAACGTATCATCTTGTATAACAAACAAATTGAACTGCCGAATAACACAATCAACTTTCGCTTCGGTAACTTGCATCTGCATAGCGAGGACAGGGGTAATGTTAAGCGGCAATATACCACCACTCAATGCCAATGCCTCAACTAAATACCAATATATACCATAACCTTCCATACCTAATTGTTGGCGAAGGAATAACACCTTCACATCGTTAGCCGCATTGTAGTCGTGGCTAAAATAATAAGAGTTTGATTTCATACGCATGGTTACCAAAACACGAAAGCACCTAGATAGGTGCCTCGTGCTTGGATTTGTTTAGTTTAATAAATAAATTTTTCTTTCTTTTTTGTAATAATGAATCTTTATTAACTTATGCTTTTCTAATGCGAATAGCCAATTATTGATAGTCATTGTGCTAACATCAAATTCTAGGGCATAGAAGTTGTTATTCTTTTCTAGGTTAGCATTGTTTTCTTTTAACCATCCATAAAATAGTTTCGCTGCTGCCGTTAATTCTTTTTCATAAAACACATCACGTTCAATACAAATCATAATCTACTTTGTTAAATTGTTATAAATCTTGGTTGCTTCTTTCTTGTTAAGGATGTTGAATCTTCCGAACTTAATCATTCTGCCGAACTTATTTTTGTGTGGCTTATTATCACACACAATATTGACACCTGCCCTACGCAGATGTGTTATCGTTGATGTTGGATTACATACACCTAACTTAACTATGCTCATTGTTGTTTGCTCTCCCTGTAACAAGGAATACAATACTTCTGTCTTTTGATTGATTGGTTTTTTCATTTTTTTATGTTTTTAATTAGTGGATGAATAAAGAAAAATACTTCTATCGTTGTATATACTATGCAGAACACAGGAACACAAACAAATAAAAAATATAGCATATCAAATATCTTTTTCATGTGTCACTCTTTTGATTTTGTGAATACAATGTATAATAGTTGTATGGTCTTTTTTTAGATACCTACCTATTTCCGAATACCCATACCCTGCGATAAAAGCATCGTTACAAAACTTATTACGGATGCTAACTACATTCTTTGACCTGCTCTTTTTTGATACATCAGCATAAGTCAATGAGTTTTGTTTTAGCCATTCATTCGCCCAATGTAGTATCGGAACTGATATACGTTTCTTGTGAACGTAAACTATCTTTTCCTTGTATATTGGTACTTCCTGTATGACAACAAAGTTATCTAGTAACACACGTATTCGTTTCAGGGTATGGTCGGAACAACTTGTATACAACTGAATATACTTTAATATATCTTCTATTTTGTCCATTTGGTATTTAGTAAGTCATATAGGTTATTCATATATTTACCTGCTTGGTCTATCTTAGATAATAGCAGTTCGCAATCTTCCATGTTAATTGGAATACGCAGGGTAAACATTTTCAATCCTTCTGGCATTTCTTTACAATACGAAACGAAATCACAATACTGCCGACTACTAACTAACATATCACTTTGACATTGCCAATAGTATTCACGATACTTTGATTTAAAGAACTCAACATCATTGACTAATCCATAGTGAATATGGTTTTGATAGTTGTATGGGCATTTAACTTGGATAATACCATCATCATTAACATAGCCATCGGGAGTTCCACCATATAAACCTTCAACACATTCTATGAATCCACACTCGGTAACTTTGTTACCTGTCTTATCCATATAGAATTGTAATGCTTCTGCTTCTAATTCTAATCCATGTGCTGTGGCATCACTCTTGAAATCACGATATACACCTGTTAATTTCTCTGCTAACTTACCCATCAGGTAATCTTTTGTTGTGCTAGATAATTCGCCATTCTCTTTCTTGGCTTTTTCTTTTGGCTCAACAATCAAATTCCATATTGTGCTACTTGTTATTTTGCCTAATCTGGTTTGAAACCATTCTTGGCTATACGTTTCTATCATCTTGTAATGTTTGAATAGTTAATAAATCTTTTTCTCTGAACGTGAAATGTACTTTGGCTTTTTCAAATACATCAGTTTCGCCACCATTATAACGAGCGACTAACTTCATCATAGTTATATCGTTCATTTCTTGTGATGTTTCAGCCTTCGGTAGTACAACTTTCTTTGGTAATTCTATGGTCTTAACCTGTTCACCTGCGGCATCAATGTCCTTGTCAGTTACTAATCCTAGTATACTTGACAGGGCATATCTGCGATAATAGGTTATACCACTACCGAAAGATTGATAGACATTCATCTTGGCTAGTTCAATGATTGGTATTTCAGTTGTGGATTCAATGGACTCGCCTGTTTCTGTGTGATAGATGATAGTGCGGAGTTGCGTTCCTTCAAGCGGTTGTGAGAAACATAGTTTATGCTTCTTCATTAACGGCATGATAGTACTGATAATCTTTGGTAAGTCAGCATAAGTATAGTTGAATCCGCTAGTATCCTTAGGATAAT
>Ga0222712_10000919_pt1 | contig 37683 bp, 27 predicted proteins | sample C33_657DmetaG_FD_165043 | JGI IMG/M metagenome (GOLD analysis project Ga0222712, IMG submission 165043) | Estuarine water microbial communities from San Francisco Bay, California, United States - C33_657D | ecosystem: Environmental > Aquatic > Marine > Unclassified | place: USA: California... | reverse complement strand
CGAGTGGATTCGAATTCAAATCGATCGCGCGCGCCTTGAGGTGGTATGTCGAGTCATTCACTCAAGGAGTCCTTCGTCGATCGTCCGTCGATCTGGGAGGTCGGTCGGTCGGTCGGTCGGTCGGTCACTCGTGTCTGGTCTGGTCGGTCGGTCACTCGATCGGTCGGTCGGTCACTCGTGTCTGGTCTGGTCGGTCGGTCACTCGATCGGTCGGTCGGTCACTCGTGTCTGGTCGGTCGGTCGGTCACTCGATCGCATTGCATCTCGATTCCGCGACGACGCGAAATCACGCGAAAACGTTCTGGTTTCTCGCAGAAAACTTTCTGGTTTCTCGCAGAAGTGCGTAGAACTCGAGTCGCGAATCCTAACTCAGCGACAATCGAGGTGGTCGAAATAATCGACGCGCGACGACGATGCGGTCGCGCGCGATTCGATCGCACGAATCACATTGGAACGCCATCGCGACTCCGACGACGACCATGACCATGACGTCGTTCGTCAACGTCGCGAAAGCGCACGGGAGACACACGCGTGTGCGCACGCGCGCGCCACGACGAACGATCGCCGGGGTGTTCGATGCGTTCACGGCGAAGCGCGCGGGCGAGAACGGGGCGACGCGAGCGGCGCCGGGAGCGCCGACGACGAGGAATGAATCACCATCGCTCGCGAAAACGAGCGATGCGATAGTGAAACTCGAACGCGCGATGGCGTTGGTGGATGTTAAAGCGTCGTCCTCAGGGGCGAGGCGAGCGATCATGGCTGGGAATTGGAAGATGAATCCAAAGACGGCGAGCGAGGCGGCGACGCTCGCGGCGCTCGTGGGGGCGTGCGCGAGAGATGATACGACGCCGGGTGCGGTGAAGCGCGCGTGCGAGGTGTTGGTGTGTCCACCAGCACCGTTTATCGCTGAAGTTGCGAGAATTGTAAGTGTAGAAGAAGTGAGGGCGAGGCGAGGGATTTGGAACGGATGCGAGAATCGCGAAGCGGAGAATCGCAACGCTCGCGTCGTCGCGAGGATGAAGATAAACCAATACATTGTTGAGAATTGAAGCCGGTTAACTACCGTGACCGCAGCTTTTGAAATGTTTGTCATAGTTACTCGGACTCGCGACGACGGTGGGAGAAGGCTGAAGAAGTTTGTTCACGCGATCGATGATTATGATTGCGTCGCGCCCGCGCAATTGTACTGACGTTATCCTCGTTTCCGCTTCGCAGTTGGAAGGCACCGGAGTCGCCATCGGCGCACAGAACATTTATCACGAAGCGTCGGGGGCATACACAGGAGAGATGAGCGCCGAAATGGCGAAGTCTGTCGGATGCACGCACGTTTTAGTCGGCCATTCGGAGCGCCGTACGCTCTTTGGCGAGACGGATGAGGTGTGCAACGTCAAGACGCGAAAAATCATCGACATGGGCATGATCGCGGTGTTGTGCATCGGAGAGACAAAAGCGGAATACGAAGCAGGGCAAGTGAAAAAGATATGCGCGCGCCAACTCTCGGGCGCGCTCGCGGGCGTCGATGCGGTGCAGATGAGCAAAGTGGTCATCGCGTATGAGCCCGTTTGGGCCATCGGCACGGGGCTCACGGCGACGCCAGCCATCGCGCAGAGCGTGCACGCCGGCATTCGCGACTGGGTGCGCGCAAACTACGGCGACGCCGTGGCGAACAAGATTCAAATTCAATACGGTGGCTCGGTGAAGCCCGAAAGCGTGGACGAGTTAATGCAAGCGCCGGACATTGACGGTTGCCTCGTCGGCGGCGCGTCGTTGAACGCCGACCAATTCGGTCGCATTTTCAACTACGACGTCGCGCCGGAAGGTCCCAAGAAGCTCTGGGCCGAAGAAGTCGTGCCTTGCGCGAACCAACTCGGCGAAAGCCCGGTGTGGAGTGTCGAACGACAGATGCTGTATTGGGTCGACGCCCCGAGCGGGAGCATGTACTCGTGGGATTTGAAGAACGCGCCTACGAAGACAAACTTTGGAGAAACGCTGGGCTGCCTCGCGCTGCGCTCGAACAACACGCTTTTGCTCGCGCTGGAATCGGGCCTGTACGCGTACGACCCTTCGACAAAGGCGATGTCACTCGTGAGTGAATTTGAGCCCGGGTTGAACACGCGCCCAAATGATGGACGCACCGACCGCGACGGGAACTTTATCGTCGGATCGTACAACAACGCCCATCGCGTCGATGCGCAACCAATCGGTGGGTTATGGCGCTTGCCAGCCAACGGCGGCGCGCTCGAAGAAGTGCTCGATTATAAGTTCAGGTGCTCGAACTGTATTTCTTTCTCCAAGGACGGCACCACGATGTACTTTTGCGACACACCGACGAGAAAAATCTACCAATTTGATTACAACGCTCGCGTCGGTCCGTCGAACCGTCGATTATTCTACGAGCTCCCGTCGAGCGTCAACGGCGGTCCCGATGGCGCGCAGTGCGACGTGGACGGAAACCTGTGGGTCGCCATCTCCGGCGCCGGGCAAGTCCTCCGTATCACCCCCCAAGGCAAGGTGGACCTCACGGTGGAGCTCCCGGTGAAACAACCGACGTCGGTGACGTTCGGCGGACCGGGTTTGAACACGCTCTTCATCACCACGCGCGCCGAACCCGGTCGCGCCGACGCCGGCTCGCTCTTCGCATGCCAAGTATTCGACACCATCGGCGTCCCCGAAGGAGAATACCTCGACCGGTCACCGATCAAAGGAGAAGCGCTGTCCCAATCAATCGCTCCCGTTCGCCCGGGACAACCCAAATCGACCGCGAAATTCTGCGTCCAATGCGGGTGCGCTTTCGCCTCGACGTCGGCGCGCTTCTGCGCCCAATGCGGCGCCCGCCGATGACGCTTGCCTTCAACGCCCGCTATCTCGCGAAACCGCGATGTTATTATAGTAACTTCCCCTTATAGTAACTTCCCCGAACCTCGACACGCGCGCCAATACTATCGTCATCCGCGCTCGATCTCTCGCGTTCGCGCGTTCGCGCCCCAAATCCAGACCGTTGCCGCGGGCACCGCGATTCAGATAGCTTTTTTCGTCATTCACTGACTCATGTCCGCGCTCGATCGTTCGTCCTCGCGACGAGCGCGACGTAAAAAGTCTCAATCAACGTCGAATTCCGATGACGTCGTCGTCCCCGACCAAGGGGTCGCGCGCTGGAGCGCGACGACGGACGCCGCGAGTTTGGCGCGCGACGCCGCGGGCGCGTGGGACCACGACGCGCGCGCGCAGCCGAAGCTCACTCCGAGCGAAACGATGCGCACGGCGATCGATCCTCTGGCGTTACACGCGCTCGAAGAACGCGCGGAAGCGGCGAAAGGGGTGAGCATGTTTCTGCAGAGGAATTCTGTGGATGGGGCGCGGATGAGCGCCCAGCGCGGGGTGGCGTTGAAAACAGAAGAGACGGAAATTGATTTCGCTGATGCGGCGACGTCGAACGATGATTGGGAAAGTGAACAGAGCAAGAAAGAGAAGAAGAAAAAGAAAAGTCTCAAGAACAAGGCGGGGGATGACAGCCCGGGGAAGACTTCGTCGACGAAAGCGTTCGCGGCCATGCAGGCGGAGGCGCGAGCGTCATCGGAGATCGGCGGGAGCTTGAAGAGTAGATCGGGGAAGAAGGTGATCTACTTTAACAAAAGACAAGGTAGCGATAAGGAGTCACAAAAGCCTGGGTCTTTTCATTTCGAAGAAGATGGGTACTCGAGTTCGAAGAAGGGGATGGAAGCGAAGCACGTCAAGTACCGACGGAGCTGGGGCGTGGTGGCGTCAAACAAAGCGAGCGTGCAGCGATGGAATGCGTACATCGGAATTTTATTGTGCTACACTGCGGTCGCGACGCCCTTGGAAGTGGGGTTCTTCGAACCGACTCTGAATGGCGCGTTTTACATGAATCAAATAATCGCGTTTAGCTTTTTCGTGGACATGGTGTTGAACTTCTTCATCGCAGTTCTCGACCCCAAGACGAATCATTATGTGTACGATCGTGGTTACATAGCGAAGAAGTACTTCAGGACGTGGTTTATAATCGACTTGGTCTCGATTGTCCCATTCGATGCGCTGTACATAGCTCTCGGATCGGGCGCTCTCGCGCGGTTGACAGTTTTGCGCACGCTCAGGTTGGTGCGTTTGCTCAAGCTCGCGCGAATGAGCCAGCTGAGCAAGTTGTATAATCGTGCGGAGTTGATATATACGATTGACTATACCTTGATCGCTATCGTGAAGCATGGGGTTACGGCGGTGTTGTTTGCGCACTGGCTCGCGTGTGGCTACGGATTGGTGGAGGATCTTGAAAATTCCAAATACTCGTGGATGCGTTCGACAGAATTCGACGGCCAAGTGATTGGCCCCATCGACGTGGATCCGCGAAAAGTAGTAAGTCCGTGGAGCCTCTATGTCGCCGCACTGTATTGGTCGACGATGACTGTGACCACCATCGGTTACGGAGATATTGTTCCAGTGACGATGGGCGAGCGCGTGTACGTCATCGTCGGCATGCTCGTGGGCGCGTTTGAATACGGCTACATCGTAGGGGCTGTTTCCAACATAATCGCCACGCGAAATGAAAAGATAAACAAGTTCCAAATGGTGATGCGGGATTTGAATGGATTCCTAACGGAACATCGATTTCCACAGCACTTACGCGTGCGTTTGAGAGAGTACTTTAAATACTCTCTCCAGGGCTCCGACGCTGCAGCGCACATAAAATTGCTGTCAAGAATGTCTCCCGCTTTACGAGGGGAGTGTACTATAAGCATGAATAAGTGGATGCGCAATTTAGAATTTTTCAAGTTTTGTCCCGAGCCTTTGGTGATTACATTATCGATGCAAGTAACAGAACAGATGTATCCTCCACAGGAAAAACTGTTTGAAGCCGGCGATGTCGTCACGAAAATGTTTCTTATTCGCAAGGGTGTGATTCAAGTCGATGGTCGTCTACGCTTGAGCGGTAAAACGGTGTGTGAAGAGTGTCTTTATATCGATGAACCAGTGTATTACGGTGCGCAAGCAGTGACGTACGCTGACATTTTCACTCTAGAGCGCCACATTTTCCAAAACGGGTTGCAGAGTTTTCCTGCGACGCAGCAATTTTTCAGGATTCAGGGGATTAAAAAGGTATTCAGGAGCGAAATGCTGGCATACTGCAAGGCGTGGCGCGCACTACGAGCCCAAGGCGTGCATGCCAAGTTGGATACGCTCCTCAATAAACGGCCAGCACATTATTTGAAAAAATTACGACTAATTTATGGCGAAGACGGCGAAGGTTTGGAAAATCCAAAACTGCTTGAAGCTAAAACCAAGGCTGCTATTTTGATTCAGAAGCGCTTTCGAGGGATGCTGCATCGCGTATTGCTACACCGTATACTCGTCGAACGCGATGTTCAAGGTATCTTCCATAAAATGCTACGAGAACGCGACCCATTGAGCTACACAGCGCGAGCGATTGATGTCTTCCACGCACGCCTAGCGTTTTCCATGACCGAGGCCCACCGCAAGTTGAACGCGCTGTTGGATGAAGTCGGCGCTGGAGATATTCCATCAAAGACAAAGCAAGAAAACTCATTGATGGCCAATGCGCTCCGCTCCGCAACTGGCAAAGCGATGACGGAGACCCGCGTCGCAAAGGAGGGCGCTCCTGCGTCGACGCCGAGTTTGAAACGGGTGCTTTCTTTGCAGACTCTTCAGCAACCTGCCGCGAACGATCCGGCGCGGAATGCGGAGCCTCCACGTTCATTATCTGTGGTCGCTCCAGGCTGGAGTACGGATTCTATCAATCCTCCTGGGATCGCCCTGCAGGCGCGCATCGAAGAGCTCACCGCTCGTCTCGTTCCGCTCGACCGACGAATCACAACCGCCCAAGCCAAACAATCGGCGGCGCTAGCGGAAACGAACGAACGTCTGAATGATTTGGGCGCGCAGCTCGAGATGCTGTTAAAGTTGACGGTGACGAACATCGAATCTGGGATCACCGAGTCGCGGGGCGCTCGCCTGACGCGAGTCCAACGGGACCTCTCTCCGCCCCCAGCCAGCGATTCATCGAGACAACGTACGAACGCCATGTGACCCCCGCGTGCCGACATGACAGTAAATAGAACACGTATTGTGGAAGTAGAAATAATACATACGCCATCAACGCTACACGCCGCGACCTTTCGACACTTCTCCCCTACGCCTCGCGTACGCTCAAAATCTCGCTCAGCCGCTCGGCGTGCGCCTCCGTCAATCCTTCATCGTGCACCGTCCTCACGAACGCCCCATACCACGCGTGACCTTCCGGAACCACAGCCTTATCGTCAACTATCGCAAACCTCGGCCATGTCGATTCATCCTCCCCGTACGTTGTCCTTAAATACCCCGCTATCTCCTCCACTCGTCGTTCGCTCACTCTCGCGTCGTGCGCCGCCGCGTCCATCAAGTGCGGTTCCCCACTCGTTCGTCCGACCACGCGCGTCGCTCTCACTCCTTGGCGCTCCAACGCGTACGCGATGTACGACTCGAACGCGCGCCAGTACGTGCTCAAGACCACGTCCGCGTCCGCGCGTTCCAGCGCGCGCGCGAGCAACCGCACTTTATCCTCCTCCATGATGATTTGCTTCGCCGTCGCCGTGCGATTCAGCACGCCGTCGATGTCGAGAAACACCAATGGGCGACGACGGTGAAGAACAGCAGACGACGCGACGGAAGACGTCAACGCGCGTGCGGTCGTCGTCGCGCGCGACATCGCAAATGCGTGCGATGATGTGCGGCTCGCAAAAGAATGTCACATCGCGTTCGATGACGTACAGTACGAGTAGGGTTTACGGTTGTGGTTTTTTATCGCGCGTCCGATGCGTGCATCACGCACGCTGGACGATGAATGACGAATGGTGACGACTTCACATCGACGCGCACGCGATCGCGCGTCGCGGACGTGGAAAAGCGAACGCGCGATCGAGATCTCGATCGCACGTTCGATGGCGATTAGAAATGCGATCGGCAAAGGGTGGGCGACGACGCGCGCGCGAGCGGCGGGTTGCTCTCGCGCGCTGGGGCGGAGCCGCGCGGCGGCGGTCGCGGATGCGTGCGCGAACGTCCTGAACAGTCGACCGAATCCATTCGGACAAATTTTGTATTTGATCTTGGTCTTGGGAGGACATTTTTCGTTCGTGGAAGCGGTGCAGATGAAGTATTTAGGGAGCGACGCGTGGGCGACGGCGACGGCGGGGACGTTTACGACGGCGCTCGCGACGTGGGTGTGCGCGTGCTGCGCCGACCCAGGGGTGATTGATTTAGGGAATTATGAGAAATATTTAGCGGCGTACGCGTACGATGGGGTGGTGTACAGTGAGAAGGTGTGTCGCACGCTCGGCGTGGCGGCGCCGGCGCGGAGCAAATTTTGTACGACGACGAAGCGGCGCGTGGCGCGGTTCGATCATTTTTGCGTTTGGGTTAATAACACCGTCGGCGCGAATAATACGCGGTGGTTTATTTTGTTCTTAGCCGCGCAGACGTGGTTGGTGGCGTACGTGACGTACGCGTGCGCGTACGCGGTGCGGCGAGATTTACGCGAGCGCGACGCTTGGAACATCGTCTTTCAAGGATCGACGAAAAAGGGCGAGCCGCGGACCATCGGCAACGACATGTTCGATGTCGGATGGCGGTTTATCATGTATCACTACGGTCCCGCTGTGATTTTAGGAGTGTTTTGCGCCGTCATCGGCGTGGCGTTAGCGTTATTCTTGGCGTACCACGTGCGCCTCGCGGCGACCAACGTGACGACGAACGAAGAGTTCAAATGGGAAATCATCAAAGAGTCAGTTCAGGCGACCAAGGCGGCGAAGGCGGCGGCGAAAGCTGACGACGGAGAGGAGAAGGAGGAGGACCAGGACGATGATGAGAACGACACCGATGCGGCGCCCGCTGGGGTGAATTGGGACGAAATCATGAAGAACCGCTACGACGTCGGCGTGGTCGGCAACCTGAAGGAAATCCTCTTCCCCCCAGTGCCGACGCCGTCGACGTGGCGGCTTCCCATGCGCGCGCCGTGAAAGTCAAAGCTCTAATTAGAAATAGCGACGCGCATGCCTATTGAATGCTAAACCTAAGCGCATCATCGCGCGCGCGCGAGGGAATCGAGAAAATCGCGAAGAATCGGGCGCCCAGACTCGTCAAAACGCGGCACCGCGTGCCCGCCGGCGTGCGTCGCCAGCGTCGCCGGTGAATTGGCAAACGCGCGAAACAACCCCTCGCTGAGCGTTCGTGGCATCACATCATCCCTGACCCCGATGACGTGCAGCGTCGGCGCTCGCACGTTCGCCCAAACGAACCGTTCCGTCGCCGAAGCGCGCGAAACCATCCCGCTCACGAAAACGCCAAACGTAAACCTTTCCCCAATCTCCTTCGACGCCAACGCGATCGCGGCGAGCGTGGCGCCTTGACTAAACCCCATCACCCCATCGAACGGCTCCCCGCGAGCGCTCGCCGTCGCGCACGCGCTGTCGATCGCGCGTAACGCCTCCGCCAACCCGTCGTACTCCACCGCGCCGTTCGCGTCTTCGCGCGCGTTCCACCACTCAAACCTCCCAGCAGAATTCGCGCACAACGTCTCGATTTCTTTCGCACTTTGCCCAGACGCTTCGTGCGGGGCGTCCACGCACGCGAATTCGCACTCCGAGGCGTAGTCCTCGCGCCATCGCGCGAGCGCGAGCTGCGCGTCCAACGCCGCGGCTGACCCGCGGAACGAGTGTAAACACAGCACGCGCCATTTTCGCCTTGAAGTGCGATCGCATGAGCGTCGCTCCATGTCGCGTTTTGTCGTCGATTTTTCGTCGCGCCCGAATGCGATCGTCGAATTGTGACGCTGTGATCTCGCTTCGCGTCACTCCATGCCTCGTCGCGCCGACGTCCTCGTCGCCGTCGTCGTCGCGTTCACATCATTCGCCATCGTCTACGCGCACGACGAACAAACTCGGGCGAAGACGTCATTACGCCGAGGCGTCGAACGCGACGTCGAGCGATTGCGTCGACGGGAAGAGCGATGAAGACATTCGCGAGCGAGGGCGATGGGAGACGCGCGAGTCGATCGAAACGTCATCGAGAGCCAAAAGACGTCGATGCGAATGACTCCAGGAAGCGATCGAATGACGTCGATGCGTTAGGCGCACTCGCTTTGGCTCCGGCGTTCGTCGCGTTCGTCTTTGGCGTCCGGGACGTCGGGGCGTTGGCGTGCGTCGCGGCGTGCGCGGCGGCGAGCGTCGCGTGCTACGTCACGACGCGCGCGATGATTCCGTACGTCATGGCGAAGACCGCCGCGCGTGGGATGACGGGGTATGATTTGAATAAGAAAGGCACGAAAGCCGGGACGGTGGCGGTGCCCGAAGCGGGGGGGGTGGCGAGCGGGTGCGCGTACGCGGCGGCGTGCGCGACGATTCAGTCGTGTCAACGCGCGATACGCTGGGCGTTCGGGCGCGCGGATGGGAAAGGGTACGATGATTGGGCGCTGGAGCAAAATAGCGCGCTCGCGTGCGTTGGTTTCATGGTGTTCTTGGGGTTCGTGGATGACGTATTGGATTTGCCGTGGCGAGTGAAAATCGTGACGCCGGGATTCGCGGCGCTGCCGCTGTTGTTGTCGTACAGCGGCGGGACGACGGTGTTGATCCCAGCACCCGTTCGCGCGTTGTTGGATCTCCCTTCGGAGATGCGTTCGCTGAACATTGGCCCACTGTATTTGGTGTACATGTTTCTCATGGTTGTTTTTTGCGCGAATTCCATCAACATTCACGCTGGATTAAACGGCTTAGAGGCGGGGCAGTCGCTCATCATCGCGGGCGCGATCTTGCTTTTGAACGTCTCTTCGCTCGCGAACGATCCATCGTCGGAACCCATCACAGCGGGGGCGCATTTGTTTAGCATTTTTCTCACTTTGCCTTTCTTCGCGACGACGCTCGCGTTGTTACGTTTCAATTGGTATCCGTCGCGCGTCTTCGTGGGCGACACGTACACGTACTTTGCCGGCATGACCTTGGGCGTCGTCGGCACGCTCGGTCACTTTAGCGAAACGTTGCTGCTGTTTTTCTTGCCGCAAGTGCTGAATTTTGTGTACAGCACTCCGCAGTTATTCAAGCTCGTGCACTGCCCGCGACATCGGCTTCCGGTGTTTGACGCCAAGACGGGATTGTTACACCCATCCAAGGCGACGCCGACGCGGTATAACATGAATCTCGTTACGTTATTCCTGCGCCTATTCGGGCCGTGCACCGAGCGCGTGCTGTGCATGCGTTTACTCGCTTTTCAGTTCGCGTCGTGCGCGTTCGCGTTCGTCGCTCGACACGTGCTCACCGGCGTTTGGAAGTAGCGTCATGTTGTAAAAAGTACGCGCCGCATCGCGCGATGATACAGTATATTTATACACATTCCATCCGTCACTATCACACCACCCCCGCGCGGCCTCTTTATGGGTCAATTCCCTGGCAATCGCGCGCTTCGAATACCGTGCAACTCCTTCGCCAACGAATCCGCTCTCGCGCGGCACGTCTCGAGCGCCGTCGCGCACGCCTCCCCCGACGCCTCCCCTCGACGTCCGCCGCTCGCAATCGACGCCATCGACGCGTCTCCACTACCCCCCCCGACTTCTCGCACGACGTACGTCGCTAAAATCTCTATCCTCTCCACTGGCTTCACGAAAATCCCCTCTCGCCTCGTCTCCACGCGTTCCAACGCCTTCAACGTCTCCTCCCCATCCGTCATCTCCCCGAACGCCGCGTACTTCCCATCTAAATGCCTCGCCTCGCCCAGAAGGACGGAAAACGACGTCGTCGCGCTGTCCACGTCGTCGAATCGCGCCATCGACAGCGTCCCTCGGCGATGTTTCACGTCGCTGAATTCCCCTTTGATTTTCACGAGCGCGTGCGCGCGTTGCTCCGCGTTCATCGTCGCCCGTCGCCCGTTCGCGCAATCGGCGACTTGCGCGACGAACCCGCGATCGATGCGAAAAAAATGATTCGTCACGTACAACCCGAGGTCGAACGCGCGCAACACGTGCGCCGCGGTCGTCGGAGCGACGGCGGCGTAGAGCGCGAACGTCAAGTCCCCGTGCGATGTTTGCACGACGATGCGTTCGCGAGCGAACGCGGCGTTGGCGTTTGAATCAAACCCGTTCGTGTACGACATCGTCGACGACGCGACGAGGACGACGAGGACGAGGAATGATTTTTTCATCGTCGATTACGAACGCGAATGACGTCGAATGCGGACGGCGATCGCGCGCGTGAAGTGGATCGGGGATGGGTGACGCGGCACAACGCGACGCGCGATTCGAGACGATCGTCGTCTCGGAATCGGGAATCGACGATCGAGATCGATCGCGCGCTGTCGACGACGCGACGTCGATCGTGCGTTCGCGAGTGAGGACGACGAAGGAAGGAATTTTTTTTGATTTGAATACGCGACGAACGTCCCGAGGGCGAACGCGCGAGACGTTCGAATCGGACCGATCGATCGATCGATCGATCGATCGATCGCGGGATTCTCGTTCGACATCGTCCGGGTCGTCATCGCGCGTTGGCGCGATCGCGAGAGAGGATGGAAACGAAAGCGTTTCGCGGTGAAGGGGAGGATTTGATCGCGGCGTTGATCGAGGCGTCGAACGCGAAACCGCGCGCGATGAACGGTGATTTGCGACACGGTAGCATCGGGAGGGATCTGGTGCCATTTGATTTCGTCTCGGGGGGCGCGCGAGAGAGCGAGGCGAATGACGGCGCGACGTCGTCGAGAGCGACGATCCCGGCGCCGAAAAGTGCGTCGAGTGGGAAAGGGGCGAACAAAGGGGAGATGAAGGCGATTGGGAATGGGAAAAAGGGAGTACCGACGCCGAGGGCGACGGGGAACGACGTCGCGACGAGCGTCGATCCGAGGGTTCGCGCGAACAAGGTGTTCGAGCCGCAAAAGACGACGCTGACGGCGAAGGAACAAGTGACGGTTTTGTCGAGAGGGATGAAGAAAGGGGATGAGTCCGGATCGACGCCAAAAGGAAAGGTGGCGACGGTGAATGAGAGGTGGGCGAATAGCTCATTTCAAAACGCGCCCGCGCCAGACCAACTCCCGATGCCCACGTTTTTTAAGGAATCGCCTTTGGCTTCCGAGCCACCGCGCGCGGCAGTGGCGATGCAATCACAATCGCCAGCGGCGTTGCGTATGCCACAATCGCCAGCGAGCGCCGAAGGGTTGAAGAATCTCTTGGGCGTGCAAGGCGCGCCGTCGTCTCCGGCGACGGCGCGCGCGCCCTCTCCGGCAAAGGTTTCCACGCGCGTGCCTTCTGGACACGCGCTTTTCAACGATATCATGTCGAGCGCGAGCGGAGGCGCGCCACCGGCTCCACCGACTCCACAATACTCCATGGCACCGCTGCCTCCGACGGCACAATACGCAAAGGCGCCAGCTCAGCCGACACCGCAATACGCAAAGGCGCCGGCTCACTCGACACCGCTGTACGCCATGCCGTCGGCTCAGCAGACACCACATTACGCTATGGCGCCGACTCACCCGACAACGCATTACGCCACCGCGCCGATGCCGCCGCAGTACGCGCCCACTCCGATGCAGTATGCGCAACAGACTCCGGTGCAACACAAGTTGAACGCGCTCTTCGGGTTCAACAACGCGCCGGCGCAACCCTACCCTCCTCTACCGACATATCCCACCGCCCCGGAAAGTTCTGACTTCCACAATCTGATGGCCAAACTCAACGCCGGTCGCGTATAACGCCGGTCGCGCGTGCATGCACGTCTGCCTATTGGATATGTACCAACGATCACTTTGTACCAAAACGTCTCTTATGAATCGACGCATTTCAGTCGATGCAACATTTTCTCGCGCTGACAATTCCAGCGTGAGTGCGGACGGATAGTCATGACGCATTTTTCAGTCGTCTGTGACTTAATCAACCGTTCCGTTTGAGTTTGCGATGGGCGTCGGCGAGAAATCGCTGACGCAGACGCGAACCCTTCAGCGTCGCTTCAGCGGCGCGTCAAGACCCCCGTTTTGGGCTCTCAGCCCGACACCCTTTGCGTTGTAATGAGCAACACAAAACCAAACAGGAAGACGCGTATTATTTCCTATGCTACTGTGAATTGCGTATTACATATCACTTTGCTAGAATTGTCTCTGTTTCTTGGTCGAGCGGTCGTCCAATATCGTGTCGTCGTCGTCGAAGTCGTCTTCGAAATCGTCGGCGTTATCTAGCATCGCGTCCAAAGCGTCGTCAATGCCGTCATCGCCCGCGACGTTCTCACCGTTAAGAGTCGCCTTGGCGTACTCAAAATTTATCTTTTTCACGTACGTTTCGTGAAAGCTTGATTTGACAGTGTCAAATATTCGCTTGAACTGGCGCAGCTTGTCGCTGCTCGGTGGAAACCGTTCATGGTACGCGATCAATTGTCCCGCAATCAATCCCGCGCGCTCCGCGACCGTCGGCACACGCCTGTTGTGCACTTTTAAATATGGCGGCTCGAAGTCGGGATCGGCGAATCCAAACGAAAGACTTAATCGCGGGATGTCTGCACCGTCGCCAACCGAGCCCCAGTGTATTAGCCTGTGCGTGAAAAAAACCGCTCCTCCAGCATTGATTGGCAGCGCGCGAATGCTCTGATACGCCGCTTTATCCTTCAACGCTAATTCTAACGGCGACGGCGCGTTGATATCGTCGGAATCTCCATCGAAATACCCCGGATCAATCCCGCGCGGTAGGCAATACAAGCAGCTGTTCCGAGGCGTGGCGTCCGTCAAGGCGAACCAAACCGTGTTGTACTTCGCCGTACCATCAGCACGAAACGACTTTGGGGCATCATCAGGCTGCCTATCTCGATGCGGTGCGAACGCCGTCGTCGTCTTATCGTGCTTGGGGTCCACGAACCACGCTAAAACGTCGAAATTCATCACGCACCCGCCGAATACATCCTCCGCGCTCGAGCGAAACCGCTCCGCTACACGCCACGCGTCATCGTACATAAATATCCACGACGGATCCATCCCAAGACTGTTCAACGATCTCATGCATTTCACCAATCTCTCGAGAACGACGTCCTGCGAAGTTGTCCCCGCGAATGCGTCCGTACCGTCGACGCCGTCGCGTCGCTCCATGCGTTCTCGGCGCACCAGGCTGACGCCGTCGCGAATTAAATCTTCACGCACGTCACTTTCCGTCGTCAACCCGTGAAAGCGTTCGATCGCGCAAGTATCGTTCACCCCTAACGTCCCATTTGAGATCGCTATCCACGTCGCGCTCGAGAAGTACTCCTCAACCGTCTCGACCTCGGCGCGCGCGGGCGAACCGCGCGCGGCTCGAGCGCCCCAGACGTCACTCTCGAGCGCCATGCCGCGCGGCGACTTCGCGCGCGTGCCCGCGGAATCCATCGAAGCCATCGCTCAGGCGTGTGGAAGACCGACGCTGGGCAAAGGCGTCGCTCAGGCGTTGGCGAGTGACGTGGAGTACCGCCTGCGCTCGGTGTTTCAAGATGCCATCAAGTGCATGAGGCACGGGAAGCGCGCGACGTTGAGCGCAGAGGTGGGTATTTCGCGCGTTTCGCGAACGACGTTCGATCGCTCGAAGCGATTTCATCTATCATCGTTCGCGAACGATGATAGAGGGAATGAAACGGGAATGGATTCGAACGAGACTGACGAGCGCGCGACGCGCGCGATCGCGTAGGATGTGAACTCAGCCCTGCGTCTGCGCGCGTGCGAACCGCTTTACGGGTTCGGCACTGGGACGAAGGATTACGAATTCAAACCCACGGCGGAAGACCCAGAGGTGTTTTACGTGGACGAAGAAGAGATCGATCTGCGCGAGCTGTTGACGAGGAAGCTGCCTCGGCCGGCGATCGAGGTCAACCTCGTGCCGCACTGGTTGGCGATCGAGGGCGTGCAGCCGGCGATTGCGGAGAATCCGATGGCGATACCGCCAGAGCCAAAACCTATCGAACCGCCGTACGGGTCGAAACGACCGCGAGCGACCGCGAAAGGGGCGAACGTCGGGGATACGGATGCCGGTGGGTTGGCGCCGGTGGTGTCGCACGTGTTGCCGAGAGAGTTGCAGTTTTATTTCGACAAGGTCACGGGGTTGATTCGAAGCGGAGGCGCGGCGTCGAGCGATGAGGATGTGAAGATGTTAGAAACAGCGCTACGATCGCTGAGCACGGATGTGGGATTGCATAATTTGATGCCGTATTTCACGCAGTTCATAACCGAGGAGACGACGCAAAACTTGCGTGATTTGCCGAGATTGAGAGTATTGATTCAGACCGTTCGGGCGCTGATTTCTAATCCTGATATTAATGTAGAGTTGTACTTGCACCAGCTCATGCCGAGTGTGGTGACGTGTATGGTGGCAAAGCGGTTGTGTCAAAGCTTGGAAGAAGACCATTGGTCGCTGCGCGACGACGCGGCGGCGACGATGGCGTTTATTTGCTCCAAGTTCGGCGCCGCATATCCGTCGATTCAACCTAGAATCACGCGCACGCTGTTGCAGGCGCTGCTGACGACCAAGCCGTTGCCGACGCACTACGGTGCTATCAAGGGTTTGCACGCACTCGGGCCGAATGTTGTGCGCGAGACGATAATGCCAAACCTTCGCTCATACTTGAACACGCTTGAACCGATGCTCGAACCCCCGTCCGCAGTGGACCAAGCCGAGCTCAAGGGCATGAACGAAGAGGATAGAAACACTGCGATCGCAACTGCGAAGCTAGCGACGATTCGTCACCAAGACGCGACGCGCACGATGGGCGCGTTGCAAGACGCCGTCGGCGCGTGCGTGCGCAACGAAGTCGGCAACGCCGAAGATCGCGCACGTGAGGAGCGTTTGAAGGACCAGCTCATGCGCTGGACGCGCCAAAATGGCTCGTTTGTCAAAGCCGAAGGCGCGGACGAACCTTCCTCGCCGAGTAAAATCGCAGTCAAGCCAAAGGGCGTCGTCACCGGAGCCAAAGGCAAAGCCGTCGTCCCCAAAGCGGCGCCCCTCGTGCGCAGCCGCCACACTCAATCCGACGCGGGCGACGATGCTGACGCCCTCATGGGTGATGTTACTGCTGCGCACGCCCCGAACGTCGCCGTCGCGGAGACGCACATCTAGCCGCCCAATTAGCGTCCACGGCGAACGACATTTGTAAATTCACCGCCCGAGTGAACGGTCGGTCACCGTCCAACCGCACAGTCGCGCGCGACATGTCCGCCGCTTGCGCTTCGTTCCCCACCTGCACCCTGCGCTCGCGCGCTCGCGCTCACGCCGCCCGTCGCGCGCGCGCCTCGCGCGCCTCCACCTCCTCCCCCGCGACGACGACGACGTCTCCCGAGCGCTGGGCCGTCGACGTCGACCGCGTCTGCGTGCAATACACTCGTGGCGCGTCCTCCACGCCGGTCCAAGCGTTGAAATCCGTGACGCTACGCGTGCCCAAAGGCTCGTTGTTCATGCTCCTCGGCCCGAACGGGTGCGGGAAGAGCACGCTGTTGCGCGCGCTCGCCGGGCTCGTCCCGACGAGCGCCGGCGTCCTCCGCGCGAGCGGTCGCAAAGCGTTCGTGTTTCAGAATCCCGATCACCAGGTTATCATGCCCACCGTAGGCGCGGACGTTGCGTTTGGCCTGGGCGGGGACGAATCGTTCGACGAAGACGACGCGCGAGCTCGCGTGGAGAAGGCGCTGGCGCTCGTCAACTTGACCGAGCCAGACGCGTTCGAGCGACAGGTCTCGACGCTCAGCGGCGGGCAAAAACAGCGCGTCGCCATCGCGGGGGCGCTCGTGGAACGTCCAGAACTGTTATTATTAGACGAATTGACGACATTTTTAGACGAAGCCGATCAACGAGGGGTGATTGAAGCCGTGCGGAACGCCGTGGACTCGAGCGCCGGGCGCGTGACGGCGATATGGGTAACGCACCGTCTGGAGGAATTACAGTACGCCGACGGCGCGGCGTACATCGAGGACGGCAAGGTGGTTCAAGTCGGAACTGGGGCTGAGATGCGGGAATTCATTCGGCGAAAGCAAGACGCGTACGTCGTGAGAGGCTAAGCGTCGTTCTCCACGAGCACGTCGACGCCGAAGCTCCTTGTAACTTCATAAATCACCGCATCGAGAGCGTTCGCGTCGTCGCTGACTTCGTTCTCACCCGTTCGATATGTCTCGCGATGCCGTCGCAAATCAAGGCGCAGAGATCGCGATCAACCCGTACGAAGCGCTCGGGGTCGACTCGACGGCGTCCGACGCCGACATCAAAGCCGCCTACCGCAAGCTCGCGCTGCGACATCACCCCGATAAGAACAACGGCGACGACACCGCGTTCAAGCGCGTGAGCATGGCGTACGCTATTTTAAGCGACCCAACGCGCAGGAGGGAATTCGACCTCAGTGGGGAAGTGGACAAGAAGGACATTCTGGACCAAGAGATTGACATCTCTGAGGCGAGCTTCGCGAACACGCTCGTGGCGTCGATGATCTCCTCCCTCGGAGTGACGATCAAAACCGCGGTACCGATCAAAGCTTTGGAAGCGGTGCGCGCGGGAGCGATCGCGATCACTGACGTGGTCATGCCGTGTAAACTGAACGAGAGCGTGAAGAAGGGAGAGATTCGTTTGTTCCGCGCGACGATTTCGGAGGAGGACGCGCGAGCGGGCGTAGTGGTGAGCGTGACGTCGCCATCGGGGGATAAGTTTAAGCTCCTGCATTTTGATAAGAATCCGGGGCGCGACGGGGCGAGCGCGGGGTTGGAGCTATCGCTGCAAGAGCTGAGCGCGAAGTTTGATACGGTGAAGCCGAAGCGCTCGCACGCAGGATTTTATTTCACCGGATATCAAAGCTTTAATTACGAACCCTTGAGCGCGATGAAGATGAGTAAATTGGAGTCGCGCGATTTAGCGGTTTTTCACACCCTGGATAATTGGACACCACGGGAGTGCGTGAGCATTCGACCCGGGGAGCAAGTGTTCGGCGTGTATGGCGATAATTTCTTCGACAAGTGCACGATTCAATTTGAAATCTTTCGTTTGGGGATGTATCCAATGTCGAAGGAGGGAGAAATAGTAAACCTTGATACGCGCGTGAACCTCGATGTGAACGAGATTCGCGCCATCGAGGCAAAGCTTTCCACCAAGAAGGATGATTTGATGCGTTTTCAAAAGGAGTATGTCGCCGCCAAGGTTGCTTTTGAGAAAGCCGTCATTCGACATCAGCAAGAGGGAGAGGAGATTAAGAACTTGATTGCGGCTCGAGAGGCGGCGTACTCGGCGTTGACGGTTCCCGACGTGCCCAAAGTTGAGCTGCCGCCGGCGGAAAGCGGCGCTGCGTCGTCAACGTCGTTTGCGATGCCAACCATCGACATGAAATCGTTTTCATTTTCGAATCCATTCGCTAAAAAGTGAGACAATGACGAATTCAGTTTATCATAACAATAGAATACATAGCAGCGCGCGCAAATGAATTGTAGACATCGAAAGAATCGTTGAAATCATCGACTTTGCAGTCATCGAAGTCCACGCCGGGGACATGAAGGAGGTAAAAGATTCGTCGCCGCGACAAGTTTCGGTGCCGCGCGTTGTTTCTTCGTTCACTCTTCATTATCATCCGAATAGATTTTCAAGCGCGCATCTGAGAACGATTCATGGGCGAGAATGTCCGACAAAACGCTCTTCCCGGCGAGGTCGCCGTGGCCGAAGATGCGCAATCGGAATGGTTTTCCCGGAATAAATTTATTCCCAAACACATCCACATCGCCGCGCTGTCGAAACTGCCTCTGGAGAGCCTCGTCGTCGGAATCCCAGTCGGCTTGCAAGTACGTCGGCGCGATCGAGTGTGGGTACGCGGTGAGAAAGTCGTATAGCAGATTGCCAGTTTTGTCTCGCGTACCGAATTCGAGCGCCTCCGCTTTCGCGTGCACGACAAACTCGCTCGTCGGCACGGGTATTCGACGTCGTTCTTCCCTTTCCTCCAGAAGAATTTTCATTCGCTCGACGTTTTCCTCGCCTACGATATCATCCCAGGACAAACGCGCGCTGTCCGGCGCGTTCGCTCGCGCGTCCTCGCGCGCTCTCGTCCTCGCCATCCTTCGATTCCACATCGCGAGCGCCGCGTTCGCCCCCGCGAGCGCCACCGCGCACGCGATCGTCCACGCGAGCTCGCGCGACACACAACCTCTCTTTCGTCGTCGTACGACCACGGGCAAGCGCACGTACGTCCCATCGCTCGTCACTCGTCGCGTCGTCGTAAAACTCAACGAATTCGTCGCGCGCTCGTCCCCGATCGGCGCCACCATCGCGTTCGCCTCCGCATCCACGCGAACGACTGCCTCCTCGCCGATCGGTGACGACTCGAGACCAAAATGAAAGTGTTTCGTCACCACGTCCTCGTCATCATTCTGTTCGTCGTTTCCATCGCTCGCGCTTTTTCCCTTCGCGCGCGACGCAAACTCGGCACCCGCGCACAATCGCACTTCATGCCTCTCCTCGCGCACGCTGAGCGACACGCGCGCGCACGCGTCGCTTTCATATTCCACCCCAGGCGCACCATTTCGCCGTTCCGTCGTCGCCATCGCGCGATGTCGTGCGAAATCAACGTCACCGAACACCAACGCGCGCGGACCGACGAACGCGCGCGCGTCCATCGTCGCGCGCGGCGCGCCATTCATCTTCAATCGCGTCGTCGTCGTCGACGACGACATCGCGTTCACGTTCGCGAGTGATGATGCGAACGTCAACGCGAACACAACGCGCTGAAAGCGAAGGGAATGACGACGACGAGGGCGAACGCGACGCGCGCGCGACATCCCATCGCGATGTGACGATAGCGCGTCGATCGTCGATCGTGGATGATCGATGACGAGTCGTGACTCCTTGACGAGTCCCCGTCCGTCGCCCCTCTCGGACGTCGCGACGACCGCGGTCGTGGTCGTCGATCGGCGTCGGCGATCGGTATCGGGGGGGTGAAATGACGAGTCATCACTCATCACTCGTCATCTCTCGGACGTCGCGACGACGACGGTCGTCGATCGCATCGACATCGTCGATCGGCGTCGGCGATCGGCGTCGGGGGGGTAAAATGACGAGTCATCACTCATCACTCGTCATCTCTCGGACGTCGCGCATCGCCTCGCATCGATGTCGCCATCGATCGACGCGACGGCGACGACGGACGTGTCGATTGGCGTCGATTCATCGACGTTCGCGCGCGAATGCGCACGGCGCACGCGGAGGACGACGTGCAAGGCACGAGCGAGGACGATGAAAAGCGAAATGAACGGACGTACGAGCGCGCGCGCGCGCGCGTCGCGTCGCTCGTGCGCGCGTACGCGAAGACGAACCCGTTGATGAAGCGGTGTATGGAGGAAATCGCGCGCGCGAGCGCGCGAGGAGGTGATGAAAACGACGAGAGAAGACGTGAAATGGACGTCATTCGCGAGTTGCCTCTGGATCACATCGCATTTCGTTCGATCAAGACGAAAGATTGTGGATTGGATGAGTTGCGCGCGATGTTCGAGGAGTTGGGGTACGAGACGAAGGAGGAGACGATGCGATTCGAGGCGAAGAAGGTGCGAGCGAGATGGCTCGCGCCGCCGCGAGCGCCGAAAGGGAAGATGGAACTCCCGAGAGTGTTTTTGAGCGAATTCTTGATGGAGGATTGCGAGGATGAGTTAAGGCGATTGGTGGAGGACGTGTTAGAGCGCGTGGGGCGCGGGGATTCGCATTTGAATAGCGCGGAGGCGTCGATCGGGCGAGTCGCGCGGTGGCAACTGCCGACGGCGAGCGAGTACGCAAAGATAGAAAAGTTGAGCGAATACGCGTCGTGGACGCTTTTGCACGGCTACGCGGTGAATCACGTCGCCGTGAGCGTGTTTCAGCTGTGTAAGATGTATCCGGAGACGCAGGTGAAGGATTTGGACGCGGTGCGAGCGTGCTTGGAGAGTAACGCGTCCACGGCGCGCGCTAAATGGAACTTGAGCGGGGGAGGGATGATTAAGCTGTCTCCCGATGGGTTACTCGCGCAGAGCTCGCTCATGGCGGAGCCGTGTAAGATTCCGCTGCATAAGAGTCGCGTGACGTCGAGCGACAAGTTCGGCTTGGCGAAAAGGGAAGATTTTTACAAAGAATATATGCTTCCGGGCTCGTACTTGGAATTCGTCGTGCGTTTGCCAACGCCAGAAAATAAGAACAAACCATTCGAAGAGCTCGTCGAGGCTGATCTTCGCGATGGATTTGAAACATCCAATGCGGATAAAATTTTTGACTCGACGAGCGCGGCTTTGCACCGGAGGACAACGTTAGATGGAAGCGGGTCAGCCGCGGTCGCGAACGGGAGTGGAGCGCCCGTCGCGAGCAGAGCGTCCATAGCTGGCGAGGCGCCCGTCGCGGGCGAAGTGCCCGTCGCCAGCGCGGCTCCCGTCGCGGACGAAGCGCCTGTCGAGGGTGGAGCGCCCGTCCAAGAAGCGAGTTCTTATGGCACCGGTAGCGGAGCACCCTTGTCTTCCTCGCTCCTCGCACGATTCAAGAGATTCATCGGTGTTTCTTCGGTTAAGGCCGACGCTCCGGCAGGGGTGCAGGAGGATGAAGAGATGCACGAGAGTGAAGAGATGAAAGAGGATGAAGAGATGAAACCCGCTGCTGATCACGACGTGATCGATTTGACGCTTTGAAAAACGAGGATTGAGGAAGCAGATTTTACACATAGCATTAGCAAAAGACACTACACATTGTTTTACAAAACGCGGTCGAGGAGTATCAAAACATCGTGCGATCATCGCCGACCTTCGAAGGTTCTGCACGCGAAGATTTCGCCGCTAGACTACATCAAGCGCCTTCTTTGGCTTCGCCGTCCTGTACGTTTGAAACGGAACGATGATCAAGCTCAAGCAAATCATGGCGAAGAACGAATAGATAAAAATGTTGTACTTGAACAGATAACCTAATCCCTTCAGGTTCTCAATGTTGCCGACGAAGATTTTGCTCACGGCAGTCTCTGTGCTGTAAGCGCTGAACGCCTGCGCGCAAAACTGAATGACCGACACGCTCGCCAACATTATCAGTCCCGTGTTGAATAGAAGGGATGACATAGAGGTGCGCCCGAGCTTCATTGGATACAAGCTGACTAATAAAAACTTCAATCCCAAACGTGTGTTACCCTTGATGACGCAAAATATCAAGTAGAAACAAAAGATCGCAAAAAATATCGTCCCAAGCAACGACCACACCTTGTCAAGATATTGGAAAAAGGCATTCAAGAACGTCGACGGTGGCGGCTTGATGAGTATATACAGCACGATGTGCACTACCCATAACACACTCAAACCAGAGCAAACGATTCCTAGGAAGAGTTGAAGCCAGTAACCAAGCACCGAGAGCATCCACATCGACTCTCGCGTCTCCCCTTGCGGAAACACCTTTTGCAACTCTAACTCGTCATCTTCGAGCTTCATAAGCTTCTCCTGTAACTCGATCATCTGTTTCTTTACTTTTCTAGTCTTACCCGACGTCGCCTGCTCCTTTTGCAAATTCTTAATTTCGGTACGCACATTTTGCACATCGCGTACTAAAATCGTCGCGCATCGAATGTATTCGCTCTTGGAGATGACCTTGGTCGGTCGTGTTAGGAAACTCCTAATGAGATCAATCGGCATCGCTACTACGCCAACACCTGCGTAAATCATGAATATCAACCAGGACACGATAGAGCACACGGCTATGACGTATATGATGAACGTTGGTTTGACTTTAAACGTCTCCGTCGCGACGTCCGCGCGCAACGCGCTGCACTTCATCCCGCCTAAGCTCCCCGACGTGGTCAAAAAGTTCGTCGCGCTCGTCAACGTTGATGGTATCGCAATGCACGATGACGCGTTGTTCAACGCCGCGTTTCCGAGCAACATGATCCCCGAGCTCACGCTCTTCAGTTGAAACTCCGCCTCGCCGCCAAAGTAATACACAATCAACATGATCAACAACAGCACCACCGTCGACAACAAGCTCCACAGCGATGAACTTACGATGCGCTTACCCAGTGGCGTATCGTGATCTTGCTCGTAATAAAACAACGTCCACGGAATCAAAACAAAAATGTACGAAAACATGGTCAAATACGTCGCGTACCAAAGCTCCGTCATCGGCATCGTGTACCGACACGCGCTCTCTATGATCGCCTCCGCGCACGCCGTGCGATTCCCGACATCCAACGGAAGCAACAATATCGACAAAACCGCGATCGTCAGCCCGGTGACGACGACTATCTTTGGAAACCACGCCTGATTCCTATCATCCGGATGCTGAAAATGCACGAGCACGTACACGTTGCACGCCGCCGCTACGAGCGCGACGACCACCGCGACGACGATCAGAAACCTGCGCGCGCGCGCGCCTCGTGCGACTCGTCCGCGATCGCGCGCCGCGAAGTGTCCCCACATTCGCCGCGCGCGATTCGCGTTCGATCGCCCTCGGCGCTCGCGTCAGTCATTATCTTCCTTCCAATCGCCATTCGCGCGCGATTCAACCGTCAACGTCCAGCGTCCCGCGCGCGCGTCCTCGCCTTCGCTTCCTCTCGTTCGTTTTCCCGACTCAACGCCCGACGTTCGCGCGCGAATGCGCACCAATTATATTTCTCTTTCACCGCCATGACGTCCGAGGGGCGAACGAATGGCGAAAACTCGCGCTCGGTCGCGCGAACACGACGAAAGCTGTGCGATCGCGCGCGAATGTGATGTCGCGCGAACGAGCGTCTTTGTCATCCTCATCGTTCGTCGCACGGGCGCGCGCGCGCGCGCCCGCGAACGAGGAATTTATTTATTTTATTTTATTCTATTTATTCTCTCTCGATTTCGTTCGTCGACGAACGAGAGGCGATCGCGATCGATCGCGCTTGACGATCGAATCGCGATCGACGATCGAATCGCGATCGAATTGGATAACGAACGAACGATCGGGGACGTGGGATGTCGATAAAGGACGAGATCGACGCCGAGGGCGATGGCGAACGAGACGAAAGAGCGGCGACGAGGGCGAGCATAGCGGCGATGGCGAGAGATCGCGGGTCGGAGTTCGAACTCGCGGCGACGCGGAGAGGAAGTCGATCGGGGGGGGTGGAGTCGAGCGAGGACGCGGAGACGTATGAGACAACGTACGAGGAGTGGCGCGACAGAGCGCCTAGCGAGATCGGGAGCGATGATGGTAACGACAGGGAGGCGACTCGACCGAAGAGAACGCGATCGACGTCGTCGTTCTTCGTGATGACGGAGGACGAGAGGAAGAAATTGCAGGAGCACGCGGTGCACTCGGCGTCGTTAAAAGTGCAGGTGACTGGTGGAGGAGCGACTTTGACAAAGATGAAGACGAATTCGAAGAGCGCGACAATTTTATTGCGCAGCGATACGTTTGGAGCGCGGCGCATAGCTGATTCCGAGATAGAAACTGGAAGTTGGCGGTATTATTTACACCCAGCGAGCGCTTACACGCAACGATGGACAGCCTTGATCAACGCGTTAATCGTCATCGTGGCGTTTACTGAACCAGCGTCGTTGGCGTTCAAGAGCGAGGAAAGAGAGGGCCTCGTTCTTTCGTGGACCGACATCGTGGAGATCATTTTCGATGTTTTGTTTGCGCTTGATATTTTTCTCACATTCAATCGTCCGATTGAAGAGCACGGGCGGTTGATTTGGGATAGGAAAGTCATCGCGAAGCATTATTTGTCGGGATGGTTTGCCGTGGATTTCGTTGCGACTGTACCGCTCGATATATTATTCATGTCGCTCACGGAGCCCAAGAGCGCAGCAGCGCGCACCCTTTCTTGTCTCGGGTTACTTCGATTGCTTCGTCTGTACAGAATCAAATACATGTTCAATGACTTGGAGAAAAATCCCATGCTGCCGTATTTAGCTTTCGTCGCCATTAAGTTTGCGATTCTGCTTGCGATCACCGGGCATTGGAGCGCGTGTTGTCTGTATTATTTGGCCCGTATTGAGGAGTTTGATGAAGGCACTTGGGTCTACGCTTATAATCCAGACCTACCGTCCATGCCTACTGCAGACCAGTACACCACTTCCTTGTATTGGGCTGTCGTAACGCTCACCACGGTTGGTTACGGGGATATCTCGCCCGTTAGTACTCTTGAGCGCTGGTTTGCGATGGCGTTTATGCTTGCAAACATGGGTGTCACCGCGTACATCCTAGGTAACATGACACGGCTCGTTACAAAAGAGGACTCTACGATCATGGACTTTAGAGAAAGCATTGCTAGGCTGAGCCGATTCATGGCGCGCAACCATATATCAGAGTTGGTGCGCCAAAAAATATATGCTCACATTCAGCTGGAGTACGACATGCGCGCACGCGATGACGACCAAGTTTTAGCGTTTTGCCCGTCGACGATCGCAGCTGAACTGCGCCACACAATTTACCAAGATTATGTAAACGAGTGTCCGTTGTTCGACCACACGTCGTCGGTTTTTGTCCAAAATTTGCTAGAATGCATCACTGTGGAGTATTTTCATGCAGGGACGGCGATTACTAATAAAGGTTTGGACTCGAGTGCGATGTATTACTTGTGCTTGGGCAAGATTGATGTCGTGTCAGAAGACTACTTGGTCACACCGTCGATTAAAAACCGCATTACGACTGTTTTACCAGGAGAATGGCTGAATATCGTGGCTGTTTTATGCGGGCAGCCGTGCTATCACACGAGTATAGTCAGCACCATGTCCAAGGTTCTCGCGTGCTCGGGGTTGAAGATGGCCAGCGTACTGAAGAAGCATCCAAATGACGCGAGGAAAGTTATGCTCGCACTGAAGCGGATGTATAAAGTGGAACAACAGTCGTTCCAGGAGATGAGACAAGAAACAGGAGTGAATCTTTTCGAAGAGTTCATTGTGGCTTTGGATAGACAGATTAAACAACTCGGCGAGAACGAACTCCATGAACTCGTCCTCGCAGCCGTGAATGGAGATACGTCCACGCTCGACGTTGCGCTTTCCAGACCTGATGTTCTTACCATCATCAACCTCAAAGATTACTCCGGCCGAACGCTCCTTCACGCTGCTGTTGAGATGGAACAAGATGCAGTCGTCAAGCTGCTCATGCGACGTGGAGCGGATGTCAACGCGAAGACAAAGACTGGTTACTCCGTCATGGCGCGCGCGGTGTTCACTGGCAATGAAAATCTTGTCAAAATGCTAAGCGCCGCCGGTGCAGAGTTCACTCAACCAAGTATGAACACCGTTTTCCACGAAGCGATTGCCGCTGATAAGTTCGAAATCGTCAAAATCCTACTTCTCGCCGGCGTGCGAACGGATGGGAGAGATTACATGGGGAGTACCCCGCTGCACGTCGCTGCACGTCTCGGGCAACAACGAATGGCTAAACTATTATTGCAGAATAACGCGGATCCGTTGGCTCTAGACGATGATGGACGCTCTTCGATGGATATCGCTGAACGCTTCAACAACGTCTCTATGCTGAATTTGCTGAACGAGAAACTTACATTGCGACCGACGCAATCTGGTCAACTTTAACTCTGCTCCAAGAAAAGCCAGCACCGATATGTAATACTGTAGTAAAGTAATGTCTGCTGCACCTTCTGTTGTCCACGCCAGTACACGTCCACGCTGGTCGCACATGACACAAACGATGAGTTTGCCATCGGCACCACCGCACGACCTCGTTTCGTACGCCGAAGTTGCGAGTCAAACACCCATGGACGTCAACGATATCTGGGACGACGACGAGGACGCGCGAAAGCATGTCGTCTTTAATACGGCCTTAGCTATGCTTGCCATCGTCGGAATCATCGCGATTGCGTGCATTTTTGCGATCGCCGCGGTAATGTCTGATAGTGCCGACGCCGAAGGCGAATGGACGAAGAGGCTGGCGACGTTTGCGTTGTTACATCCTGAAGGCGGAGCGGCGTCAAACGCCACCCCATCGTCGCCTTTGTCTCTGAAAGGAAGCGCGTAGCGAGAGACTTTTCATGATGAATCGTGCAAAATCATACCACGTCAACGCTAATACGCTAATAACAATAACATGCTCCGTCACGTCGAACCAGTGAACATTAATGAAGAGAACACACCGATTGCGCCGGCAAATGCGATGAAGGCTCCACTCAAGATGAGATTGTGCGTCAAAGCGATATGGTCCTTGCTCGGAATGATGGAATCTTTCAGTACGTTCGTGACGTGAAACACCCGATGGGAAATGCCGATATAAATGTACGAGCACAAGAGGAAATTTAATAACGGGTAGCCGGGAACTAGGTCCATGATCATCTTGGGTTGTCCGTTCGGCACATTGGACGTGCTCAACCAAATGTGAAACTGACAAATGTATGTCTCGAGCGTCACTTGCCCGCAGATGCAAAATATATCGATGTGATACGATCTGAGAGATTTCGTCGCGTTACGCAAAAAAATAAAGCACGTGAGCGGGATCCAACTCGTGTACGGATGCCACTTGTTGTACGCAAACTTGTCAAGCGAGTAGAGCGTTACGAACCATGCGTACAAGACGGCGGATGAAGCGGCGACGATCCCACCCTGGAAAATCACTCGCTCGCGTAAAGAACGCTCGTCAATCCATTTCATCATCGACTCGTACTTCGGATGCCAGTATGCGCACATCATACCGTAAATCCAAATGTATCGGTCCAACCCCGATCGGAAATGCCACTCGTGCAGCGCCGGAATATCTGGCCTCGCCGGATTGACATATCCGAACAGAAACTGAAACGGTCTGAACAAGGCATCAAAAACGCCCGGGATCTCCCATACCACCGCAACTAACGCGAAAGAGACGGCGAATTTTGCATAAATCCACTTCGGATCGTTATTCTTTGACTTGAAAATCGCCAGCGCACAATAGCACGTCAACGTATACAGCGTGTGCATCGGACAGATGTAATACAGCATGTAATCATTCTTCATCACCAAACAAACTACGCACACGAAAAAATTCAATCGCCACATCATTTGCGCGAATCTAATCGCGCTAAAATCGTTCTTGATGTAATAATACGAAAAATTCCCAAACCCAGTCATCCACACGTACGCCGCGATGAACACGCGAATCAAATTATACATTTCCCCTGCATCAAAATAATGATACAGCAAAAATAGTACCTGCATCCAACCTTTCATCTCCTCCGTCTGCTGTCGGTGCAACGGTGCTGATGTCTTCGAATCCTTGAGCGACGTCTTCCACCCGTACGCCGCCAACCCGCAAAAGATCGCCGCCAACAAATCCCTATCATAACTCTTCGTCCTCTCTCGCACCAACCCCGAGCGGTCGCAGAACCAAAATAAAAACATAATCACCGCCAATTCCGCTGACGCTTGAATACTCCCTCGACACGCGCGAAGGGCATCTCTATCCAACATCGCGCACCGCGCGCCCGCGCTCGCGACGACCGAACTCGCGCTCACCCCCCGCGCTCTGTTCGCGCGATCGCCCGCGATCGCATATTCCACGTCTTCATCATCTTTCCCATTTGTGCGCTCGATCGATCGCTCGCTTTCACGCGCTAAAACCTCCGTGTTGTCGCTCGAAGCGCTCGTCCCTTGCCCGCCGCCGACGTCGCGCGCTTCGCAGTACACCTCCAACGCGAACGCCAACGCCAGGGCCAACGTCGACGCGATCGACATCGATTCGCGAAACATCTCTCTCGTTGTGTCGCTCTCGAAACGCGCGCGAACGCGCGAGCTCGACGTCGACGCGCTCGTTGTGACGCTCGAGCTCGCGACGACGAAGCGCGCTCGAACGCGTTCGCCTCCGCGCGCGCGGCTCGGCTCATCGTCACCGCATTCGTCATCGCGTGTCATTCGCGCATCACACGAACGCTCGAACGCTTTGTGACGCCATCGAGGTCGGCGATGAACGTCAGCGCGAAGGAGAGAAGTGATGAACGACGACGAACGTCGGCCGCGAAACGGGGCGACGGGCGAAACGCGCGCGCGCGCGACGCGCGCTCCGACGACGACGACGACGACATCGACGAGGGCTTCGATGACGATCGAAACGAACGATCGAAAAGCGAAATACGACGCGTCATCGGCGATGACGAACCGATTGGCTTAGCGCGCGCGCTCGATCGCCTGGAGAGGGCGCGACGCGATTACGCCCTCGACGTCGAGCGGTGCGTGACGAACGCGATCGAGGAGATAAGAGGCGAACGCGCGAGGGAGATGAACGAGGTGAACGCATTGCGAAAGGAAGTATTGAAAGGGAAGGATTTGTTAGAGCGCGAACGGAGGGAGTTCGAGGTGAAGAAAGCGATGCAACGAGATGAGATCGAACGGGCGTACGAGCTGTTACAACGGGAACGAGACGCGTTCGCTTCGGAGCGCGCGAGAGTGGAGGAAGAACGCATACGCGTCGATGCGGAGGCGAAAATATCGGAGAGGTATGCGAGAATGGGCGCTCCGTACGCGAGATCGCTATCGATACCGAGTCAGACGTTAGCGGATGATGATCGGGATTTGAGCGGTTTTGAAAACACGGTGAAAGCGTGGCGCGACGCGCCGGAGGCGGCGATCGAACGCGCACCGTCGGAGACTGTCGCCGCGAGTCGGTGGATAGGGGCGAAGAAGAAGGTGACGGATGTGAATCACGCGTTGGAAAACATGTCGCTGACGAGGGATGCGGAGAGAAACGCTCGAGGGGGAATTAAAGTGGAGGTTGCGAGAGCGAGCGCCGTCGAAGGCCTCGAGCTCATGGGACGCGTGCTGTGCATCGGAGGATTAGAACGCGGGAGCGACACGCCGCTGCGAACGGTGGAGTTCATGCTCCCGGATTCTTCGGAGGATGGGTATCTGAGCTGGAAACCGTTCGCCGCCTTGAACACGCCGCGCGCGTACGCGGCGTGTTCGACCACCGCCATCGGAGGCGCCGTCGTCATCGGAGGTAGCGACGGACACGAAGCATTGCGCAGCGTCGAGGAGTATCGCGAATCCGTCGGGAAATGGCGCGCTGTCGATCCCATGAGCGTCCCTCGCATTTGGTGCGCATCGACGATGATTGATGGCGTGACGTTCGCCGTCGGCGGGTATGATGGTGAATATTATTTACACTCCGTCGAGGCGAACAAGACACTCGGTTCGTTCGATCACAGCTCGACGACGCCCGCGGATTCTGGTTTGGGATCTCAACCCTCATCGTCGTGGGTCACGTGCGCTCCCATGAGCGAAGGTCGAGCGACGCTGGGTGTGGCCAACCTCTCTGGAAAGATGTACGCCGTCGGGGGATTTAGCGCAGACGGACGCGTGCTCGACTTGTGCGAAACCTACGACCCTCGCGCGGATGTTTGGTCGACGAGTGAACCGTTGAAACATAAGCGTCGTGATTTGGGAGTCGTGAGTTTGAGTTCTCGAGGCACGATACTTGCTATCGGCGGTCGCGATGATCGCAGCGTGTTAAGCGTCGTCGAATCCTTTGACCCGCGCGACGCCAAGCGCGGTTGGAGAGAGTTGGCGCCGATGCAATATCGTCGTCAGTTGCACGCAACCGTGCCCGATCCGGCAGGCGATGCCGTTTACGTCATCGGTGGTTTCGACGGCGTGAGTGCGATTTCGGCGGTCGAAGTGTACGACATTCGCGCCAACAAGTGGCGAGAAACAGCGCCGACGAACTCGGCGCGCCTGGGTGTCGTTTCGTGCTGCATCCCGTAGGCGATGTAACTTTCGTTTTTTACACCGCGCAAATCAACTCGTTCTAAAACTACTTCTATCGATACACGTATACACGTAATCATCGGGCATCGGGTGATTCCTCGCCGTCCTGTTTGGACGGGAACAAATCCTTGATGCTGCGCACGGCGCTCATCGTTGGAGTCGTAAGCTCGATCGATTTTCGTCCACTTTCTGCAGGTTGCGGGGTTTCGCGAGGTGTGGACACATCCATAGACTTTCGCGCGCTTTCTCGCATCGCCGAGAACGACGGCGAGCTCATGCTGAAAACATCCTTCATGGATGGTACAGGTTTCAACGGTGAAGCGAGCGTCTCTTTCGCGCGCGAAGTCGCGCGCGTTGGCGTCGCTTCATCGGCGGCATCCGTCGCCGAAGGCTGGTTTTCGGATAACCCTTTCGTTGAGAACGTTCGGCTCAACGTTCGCTGCAATAGACTAGGCGAAGCCGCGCGCTCAGCGTCTTTCACCGCTTCCTCTGCCTTTTGTTTCTCTAACTGCTCCTTCATTTGCTTCGACAAAATCGCGCCGAGCAAACCGGTTAAGGACGCTTCGTTTTCGTGCGTGTAGTCCTTTTGATACGGATCGCTCGCGAGCGATTTTTTGCCGAGGTTAGGTTTTTTCATCGCCCCGACACCGCGGTGCTTTGCAAGTGGCGTGTTCGCCAACGCCGAAGTTTGTACCAATCTCTCCGATTTCTCGGCTTGCTTCGCCGGGGTAACAATCGCCGCGTCCAAGTGCAACGTCTCATGAATGTGTAGGTCGTGTTGCGCTGCTTCGAGGATGTCGTTCTTGTCCGCCATCGTCGTTGTCGTACGCGTCAGGTAAGCCTGAAGAGCCGCTTCGCGAGTGATGCCCAGTTTCGCGGCGTACTCCTGCAAAGAAGTGGCGCAATGCGAGCCTACGGTGGAAGTGACGGCGTACACGGGTAGAATAAACACCGCGCTGTGCAAAAATACCAAGCAGTCCACGGCAAATAACAACCATGCGGTTCCAGTGCCTATTTGTCCGTTCACCGTCAACCACGCCTTGTCTTGCCACAAGCTGAAAATCAACATGGAGAGTGAAATCGCGTTTTCAAAAAGTACAAATTGAAACACCTTGAGCATCAATCGAGGTCGACCGAGCCAGAAAAAATTCTTGGAGTCGATCTCACTGCGAATCTGTCGACGCTTACTCGGGGAATCGATTTTACCGTCGCGTTCCTTCATCGACAGCTCGACCTCTTCAGAGTTGAACCGCTCGTACGACGCCTGAGCGAGACGCAGCGCAACGCTCTCCAACATCGTCCCCACGAATAGCATCACCACAAAGCACGCTAACCCAGCCGGAAGAAACAACCACCCCGGAAAAATCACAAACAACGTCGCGACGATCCACATAAGGACGTTCATGCCGATGATCGAACTCATGTCTTCTTCCATCGACTCGCGAAGAAAATCATGAAAATCGAAATCCTCCGTCGCCCCCGTGCGTTCAAGAAACAACCTTCGCAGCGACATGTACATCTCTCGGTTCACCGAAAATCGAAACTGCGCCAAAAAAGCTCGCCAGACGAGGTGCAAAATGCCGCTCGCGTTCCTCGGATTTATATTTGGATTCAAAGGCGCGATCGTCGCCCCTTTCGCCTCCGTCTCCCACCTGCGCCAGCTATTCAACTTCCACAAGCACAGCGTCGTGCTCAGGGCGACGTATCCAATGTGCGTGCACGCTAAGATGAATATGAATATATGCGTCTGATTCAGCGTCCGCGCGCTCCACAGCGGGGCGTGGCCGGGCTCGCAATACGTCGTCCCGTTCGCCATTTCCCCGTCGCGCACGCAAATCTTCAACAACGACTCGTGCAGCGCCACGAACGCCAAAGACACGAAACCGAGTAACAATAACTCTTGTTGCAAATGCTCGACGACGTGTCGCAGCGCGCGTTGGCGCCGCGCTCGGAGGCGTGCGACCAGAGTGGTGTTCCCGCGCGCGAACGCCAAGCTCAATAAAGCGAGAGATCCGAATAACACCCCAAGCTTCCATCCATCGGTGTTGGAAAACCCGCCGTTTTCGTCGCATTCTTTCGCCATGACGCGCCGCGCGCGCGCGCGCGCGCGATCGATCGAGCAGTCGAGGGACTGGAAATGATGCTTCGCGGCGCTCGAGGAAAGCCCCCTCTAGGTTCGACGCGCGCGTCATACTTGGACGCGAGACCATCGCGCGCGCTTCAACGCCACTCGGACGTCGCGAAAAGTATTGTTTACGATCGCATTCGCGAGCGAACGAGGGAAAGGGGCGTCGGAGGCGAGGCGAGTGAGAGCGCGGAGACGCTCCGCGGGAGACGCGAGCGAACGAGCGGAGTAGAAACGTCGAAGCGCCATGCCCAAGCGTTTAGTCTCCCAAGGTATGCTCCCGGATGTGTTCCAGCAGTACATTATGAAGTACTTGGACGACACTGATTGTAACATTCTCTCGCGCGTGTCGCACGGGTGTCTGGACGCGGTCATCGAAGCCGGTCGGGACCCGGTGTGCGCGATGCGCGTGAGTAAGTTCGTGCGATCTCCAGCGATGTTAGCTTGGGCCAAGTCGCAGGGCGTGCCGTGGGATTGGCGACTCTGTCGCGCCGCCGCGGCGTCGGGGAAGTTGGAAAGCTTGACGTGGCTGCGCGAGCAAGGGTTCTACCAAGGGCCGAAACCAGGCGAATGGGGGTACCGGGACGGGTGTCCGTGGACCGCGGACACGAGCGTGGCGGCCGCGCGCGGGGGATTTTTAGAAATCATACAGTGGGCACACGCGCACGGATGTCCGCTGAACTCGGCGGTGTTCGCGAACGCGGCGAACGGGGGGTACTTTGAGATGATGAAGTGGTTGCACGAAGTAGGGTGCCCGTGGGATGACATGACGCCAATTTGCGCCGCGAGAGGCGGGCATTTGGAGATTTTGCGATGGTTGAAAGCCATGGGGTGTCCTTGGGGATCAGCGGTGTGCGCAAAAGCGGCGAAGAACGGGCAGCTCGCGGTGTTGAAGTGGTTGAAGCGGCATAATTTCTACTGGCACTCGAGCGCGATTCAATACGCCTGCGAGGGCGGGCACTTGGAATCGCTCAAGTGGCTTCGCGAAGAAGGCGAGCTGTGGGACGAGCAGGCGGTGTGGGACGCCGCCAAGGGTGGGCATTTACACATTTTGAAATGGCTTCGCGAGCAGGGTTGCCCATGGCCGCACTCGGCGGGTGACGTAGCTGCGCGCTTCGGACACCTCGACTGCTTGAAGTTTTTGCATCAAGCAGGGGGGGTGCTTCACGATTGGACATGCCAGGAAGCCGCTGTGGGCGGGCATTTAGACATGTTGAAATGGCTTCGCATGCAAGGTTGTCCTTGGAACTTGTGGACACCGGTTCAAGCCGCGCGACACGGGCATTTAGAGCTGTTGAAATGGGCGCACAAACAGGGGTGCCCCGTGGACGCCCGCGTATGCGCTGCAGCGGCATACGGGGGTCACGTCGAGCTTCTCGAATACTTGCGAGCGGAAGAAGTGCCATGGGACGAGCAAACATGTGCGCATGCTGCGCTCGGAGGACACTTGAGCGTCTTGCAGTGGGCTCGCGCGCGTGGATGTCCTTGGAACATGTATACTTGTGAGTACAGCGCTTGGGAGGGGCATTTACACGTGCTAAAATGGGCACGCCAGCACGGATGCTTGTGGAACTCGCGCACTTGCGCCTTCGCTGCGATCGGCGGACATTTAGACGTATTAAAATGGCTCCGACAGCACGGTTGTCCTTGGGATGGATGGACGATCCAAAAAGCAACGGAGGAGGGTAACTTTGAGGTTCGCGATTGGGCGCTGAAGAACGGCTGCACCACGACGAGCGCGTCCACTGAGTTCAACCTTTCAAGCACACCGGACGATGAATTCTTGAGAATTTTGGACGGCTGAGCGCATCGATGAATAAAATGCATGCACGCTTTACGCGCTTTAAGGCGCATTATCAGCCCTTACAACCCTTACTTAATTATAAATTGATCACAACCGACAAACCTTGCGCCCGCCTTCGTTCACGCGTTCATCAACTCCAGCGCCCTAGTGGCGGTGGCTACGACGATCTCTGATCGCGAAACTGTCTTCGCTTTTTCGAAATATTCCCTCGCCGTGGTTAAGCTACCCTCTCGTGAGTCTCCGGCGAGCTTGTAAGCATTGCCGAGCTGAATCAAAATGCGCGCTTCTTCCTCCACCCCAGCCTCCTTGGCCCGCGCCAGCGCGCATGATTTATGCAACTCAAGCGCCGATTCCTCGGCCCCAGCTAATAGAAATGCGCTCGCCACGTTCGCATGCGCGCTCGCTAACGACGACGGCGTCCGTGACGCTTCATCGCTCTCCAACAGCCGAAGCTCACGCGTCCAACATCTCGCAGCGTAACCCGGACTTCCCGTTCGCAACAGCGCCGACCCCGCGCGATTGAGCGCTTTACATGCATCTCTAACTCTTCCTAATTTTTCCGCTGCGTCCGCAGCAGTGGCTAAAATTGGCGCGCACTTGTCCCAGTCTCCGAGTTCGTGCAACGTCAGTCCGGCTTCGAGCAAGGTATCGCATTGTTTTTCTTCGCTCGTAGACTCGCTCGCGCAATCCAGCGCCGCCATGAGTTCTGTTCGTGCCTCATTGGCTTCACCTTTCGCGCATTTAGCTCGCGCGGCGAGCGTGTGCGTCCTCGCATGCGCTTCGCTGCCTTCCCGTCGAGCCGCCGCCAACGCCGGCGCCAAATAGTGCAAACATTCATCCACGCGCTGCATCGCCAGGTACCCGCGCGCGAGCTCATAGCGCACTTCCGACATTAATTCATCATCTTCTTGTTCGATCGCAAACACGATGGCGTCCTCGAGGTCGTCGATGATGGCCTCAGTCATCACGCCGTTCGCGTGCGCGGCTCGCGCAGCTGGCAAAAGTCCTTCTAAAACTTTTGCACGTTCGCGCGCCTTGGCATCATTTTTTTCCGCCGCAGATGGCATCCTGGGAGGTTCGGGCGCGCGCTTGGGTTTGGGCGCGCACGGGTCGGCGACGCACAGCGCGGCGTGCGCGGGCCACGCTGCTTTTTGGCAGGCTGCGTTGCAAAAGTACGCCGAGCGACAGCGCGAGCACTTTTTGAGCTCGGGAAACGACGCGTCGCAGTTCACGCATCGCGGACGCTTGGCGTCAGCGGCGTCTTCGGAGTCCGAGAGCGCGTATTTGTCATCTATGGTTATGGTGGACATGCCGCTCGCGCGGCGGCGAGTGAGGTATACAACATAAAAAAACTCACATGAATCCTACAGACGAGTTCCTGGTGAACTTGCGCGAAGGACCGGGCGGTTCGACGAACCGCGCGATAAATGCGCGCAAATTTGGCTCCAACGTGTCGGGCTCTCGCTCGTAGAGGCTCATGGTGGCGCCCATGACAACGGCGAACACGTATGAGTCGAAATTTGGCACGTGCGGCAGGATACCCTTGTGTAGCATGACGAGAACCAAGGAGTCCAACGCGCGAGGCATGAGCCAGAGCGCTAAATCTGTACGACGAGATTTGTTCTCTACCAAAAGCGCGCCGCCGGCGACGATTCCGGCGATGTAATAGAGTGAACGATGGTTCGGCAAACCGGCGTTGCGATGCGCACACACGACACTCATGTACACTGCGACGTAAGTTGAAATGAACGTCGTGCTCCGTACCGTCGCCCTAGTGGCGCGGAACAACGTTGTCATCGGCTTTTTAATCGCCTTGGCAAAGTTCAACACCACGTACGGAACAAAGTGGATGGAAAAATAAAATGGGACGCACTTTTGAAATGTATCCACAGCGCTCTTAATGACGTGCGACGTGCAGAACACTGCGCCCGTGCTGCTGTGCAGCATCGCGTGATCGGAACAAACCGCCTTGGCAACCGCGGACACTGGCGCGGGCAGGCGACTCGCAGACTGGCGCAAATGCGCAAGAGTGGGCTTGTCAATTGGTCCACTTCTCACGATGAAATTCCAAAAGCCAGCGTCGAGGGTGTCCGGCCGCATCACGTATGCGTACATCACTTGCGCGCTGGATAAAGTAAACAACAATACGTTCCCATGCTCCCAAGATCCAGGTCCTTCGCGCAGCCACTTGTTGTCTTTTTTCGCGCTCTCGAATCCCGCCTGGGCGAGCTTGGCGAGCATGTATAAAGACACCGTACGTCGAAGCTTCGGCTTGAGAAAAAATATGGACAGTCCAGCAATGCCCCCGGCGTAAAGCGCCGCGGACTCGGGCGTGAAGGGCTTCCGGCGACCAAGAACGGTCGGCGCACTCGTCGTCGCTTTGGAGGCGTCGCGCTCCGATGGGACGTCGCGCTCCGATGAGGATTTCGATCGATTTCTCGCGGCATCATCCGCCGTTGAACCAGACGCGGACGCGTAGCACAACCCGCATCGCGTCGCGTTGTAGCCTCCCACGAACAAGCCCGCGAATAATCCGAATCGTACGGCTTCTTCGCGATATCTGAGCGCTGACTCGCCGACGAGATGAGATATATCAAAGATCCTCGAAGGCTTGCGGCCGCGCAACGTGCGAATAGCGTGCGCGGCTACGGATATCCCCGCTCGAGTCATGTAAGCCGCCGTGAATGACCGCCAAAACATCATCAACGCGTGCGACGCGCACCCCGGCGCGTGTTCAACTTCACTGTCAAAATCAAACTCTTCCGTGTCGCTGCTCGAACGCCGGCGATATCGACGCAACGAAGACGCGTGCTCGCACGGACATCGGTACCGCGCCCGCTTCGCTTCCCGTCCCGAGCCGACGCCGATATACTCCTTCAAATCCTCCGGTACGGACATCCCCGACTGCGGAAGCTTCTCCATACCGTATACGATCGGTGACTTACTTCTCTGTCGGTCGACGAGCGGGGGCGACGACGTATCTCCAACATTCCGCTCGCTCGCTTCGTTCGCCGACCCCTCGTTCGCGTCCTCGTCCTCGCGCGTTCCTCGAACGTCCCCCGCGAACCACTTTTCCTCAAACTCACCGTCTTCCTCCGCTTCGCCCTCA
>Ga0222712_10000918_pt1 | contig 37684 bp, 24 predicted proteins | sample C33_657DmetaG_FD_165043 | JGI IMG/M metagenome (GOLD analysis project Ga0222712, IMG submission 165043) | Estuarine water microbial communities from San Francisco Bay, California, United States - C33_657D | ecosystem: Environmental > Aquatic > Marine > Unclassified | place: USA: California... | reverse complement strand
CATGTGATGATCGCTTTATAGTATCTCACTCGACGTCATCCATCGACGTAGTGCGACACGTGAACCCCGAAACGCGCGCGCGGGGGACGCAGGGGAACGACGTCGACGTGCGCTGTGCGATACGAATCGCCACACGAACGATCGATCGATCGTCATTCCATGGCCCTCGACGCCTCGACCCGGGCGTTCCACACGCGAATACCCCGTCCCGAACGCGCGCGTGCGCCTGCGCGCGCGTCGGCGCGCGACGCGAAGGACGACGAGGGCGAAAACGATGGGAGCGACAAGGAGAATGACGCGGGACGCGCCCCGGCGGATGCGCGCGACGGGAAGCGCGCGAGAGGCGAAGCGCCGACGTCGAGCGAGACGCCGAAACGATCGAGGACGTCGTGCGAGCAAACATATGGGCAATCGTGCGTGAAATCATGCGGACGATCGATCACGGTGAGAGAAGATATCGGGGAGGAGGATGAGATGTTGGAGGCGTTGCTGCAACGAGCGCCGCGGGGGAAAGATAAGTTTGATAAGATTGGCAAGGCCAAGGCGTGCGATGAGTATTTAGCGGAGTTGAAACCAGCGGTGAGGGCGTTGCAGGGACGGTATATGGATGTTAAGGTGGAGATTGCGAATGCGGATGCGAATTACGAGCATCGGACGCGAGCGATTCGAGAAAAGGCGCAGGCGGCGGAGCAAGGTAAGGCGAGCGTTGAGGTGCAGCTTCGAGAGGCGTTGAAAGAACAGGAACGGTTGGAGAATGAAGCGAGGAATGCCGTGGAGGCGTCGAGGGCGAGCGCAAAGGCGAAATCGGTTGCGGAGAAGGAACGAGCTGAGGCGGCGGCGTTGGCGGAGAGAGCCGTCGCCGAAGCCGAAGCCGCCGCCGACAAGGCTGAGGGGTTACAGAACGAAATCGATCGATTGGAAGGAGAAATCGCGGCGTTGCGCAGGGCGTTGGACGAGGTCGAGCACGAGGTCGTGGCGCTGACGAAAGCGAACTCGACGTTGCAAGAAGAAAAATCCAAGCTCACGACGGATATGGGCACGTTGCGAGGCGAGAAGAGCGTTTTGGAAATGCAAGTGGAAACTCTCGAGCAAAAGCAAGCTGAGCACGCGAAAGAGCGCGAAGGCATGCGAGAAGATACAGACAAGCTGCACTCGGAGTTAGCGAAGACGCGCGCGGAAAAAGATGGGAGCTCGCACGCTATGACGCGAGCGTTGGAAGACGCCGTAGAAGCGCGTGCCAAGGCGGCGAAATCTGCGAGCGAAGCCGACGCGTCTGAAGAGCGTGCGAGACGAGCGGAAGATGCGCACAATCATGCCACTGCGGATTTGCAACGCGCGCGAATCGAGCGGAATGTGGCGCAGGAACAAGCGACGTCGCTCGCCGCTGAGATTGAAGTATTAAAACCACAACTCGCCGTGACCGAAGAAAAGCTCAAGACGAGCACGAAGCGCGTCGAGACGGCTGAGCGCGAGCTCCACCTGATGACGTCATCCAAAGAATCGCTCGAGGCGAAGTGCAACAAGCTCACAGAATCCATGCGAGCCGCTGACCAAAAGATCACCAAGGTTACGGAGCGCGCGAACGCCGCCGAACTCGAAAGCACCAGGCTCAACGCTGAACTGATTGCCACGCGCGCGAGCAAAGACGCGCTCGATCCGAAACTCACAAAGCTTGGTGCCGAACTCGCCGACGCGCAAGCCGAGGCGCGCACTTTGAAGCACGACAAAGAACGATTGGAGAATGAAATTGTTTCGCTCAAGCACGTCGCGCAATCGCTCGAAGGCGAAAACTGCAGCATTAAGTCTAAAGTCGACACGTTGAAGATTGAAAAGTCATCACTCGACGAACAGTTACGTGCCGAAACTGAAGCGCGACGCGAAATGGAAGAGGACTTGACGCAAGCGAAAAAGTCGCTTAAGGAGGCGCAGCGAAACGCGTCGGATGAACGCGCCAAAGCAATGACCGCGTTGGACGCAATCAATGACGCCAAAGCGGTGCGCCAGCAACTAAACGTGCTTCAACAAGCGCATGCGCAACAAGCTGATGAAATGGCGCGATGCAAGATGGAGCTAACGAACATCATGAGCGACGAAAGAAGTACTTCGGCGCTCATCGCACGCTTGCAAGAAGTCAAGGAGGTGCTCGCGACACGAGAGGAAGAACTTCAGCAAGCCTTGGTGACGCGACGACACCTGCACAACACTATTCAAGAGCTCAAGGGTAACATTCGCGTTTTTTGTCGAATTCGGCCACCCTCGAAAGACGAAAATGCGTTTGATGAATCCAATTTGTCCGTCGACAGAAAAGGCGAATTCGCTGGACGCCGACTTGAAATCGCTCCGCCAGATGCTTCGAAAAAGTACAACTTCACCTTTGACCGCGTATTTGCGATAAACAGCAATCAAAAGTCTGTGTATGACGAAATTTCTCTCCTTGTTCAAAGCGCGCTTGATGGGTACAAGGTTTGCATCTTCACTTACGGTCAGACGGGTTCGGGCAAGACGTTTACGATGCTTGGCGGCAAGGGCGAAGACCGCGGTTTGATTCCTCGATCGATGGAGCAAATATTCGCCGCACAATCGCAATTGAAGTCAAAAGAGAAATCCATCGCGATCACTGCGACTTTGCTCGAGATATACAACGAAGATATCAGAGATCTGCTCGCCGATGGGTCGCCGGACGGCAAAGTCGAATACAAAATCAAGCACGACGATGACGATGGCAGCACGCGCGTGACGAACTTGCGCGCCGTAGAAGTTCACTCCGCGTTAGAAGTTGCAGAGCTGATGAGTCAGGCCAACGCAGCGCGAGCGGTAGCGAAGACGAACATGAATGACCGAAGCTCTCGGTCGCACATGGTGATGCGCTTGTGCTTGGACGGCGTCAACGAAGCGGGAGAACCGATTCAAGGAGCGCTCAACTTGATAGATTTAGCGGGAAGCGAACGATTGAAAACAACGGGTGCGACAGGCGATCGGCTCAAAGAAGCCCAAGCCATCAACAAGTCGTTATCATCCCTTGGTGATGTCATCTTTGCATTGGCGAACAAAGACAGCCACATTCCGTTTCGGAATTCCAAGCTTACGTACTTGCTCAAAAACTCACTCGGCGGCGATTCGAAGACGCTCATGCTCGTCAACGTATCTCCTGCGCTCGAAAGCGCACAAGAAACAGTGTGCTCGCTGCGGTTTGCTGAGAAAGTCAACTCGTGCGCGATGAAAAAGGCATCCAAAAAGACTGGCGAAAATGCGTGACAAAACATTTCACAATAGATAGCGACGAATTTTCAACGATGTGATCGATGCAGTTATATGCAATTCATGAATGACATTTGTTATAGTAATTACACAACCAAAGCGCTCGGGTATGATACATCGATGCGGCGACGAGCTCGGCTAAGCTCGGCTTCAGTACTCATGACTTTTCTAATTTTGTCAGGCACGTCGTCGCAAATTGCGCCACTTCAGCCGCCGACGGGCGCTCGAGAGGATTCAGCATGAGACACGCGTGAATGAGTTGAGAAAGTTGGGATGAACGGCCTTCAGGGAGACCCGGCGCTTGCGCGCGAGGCGTCGCACCTCTCGGGAACTTGCAGCCGCTCGAAATTTCGTACACCGAAACTCCGAAAGAAAAGACATCCGCCGCGGGCGTGGGCTTCTCCCCGGGAAACAAATTCAACAGCTCCGGGGCGACGTAACCGCCATCGCCTTCTTCCCAATCCCAATCCTCATCCAGCGCGCACGCCAAACCCAAGTCCCCAATCTTGTATGTGCCCTCGATGTCGATGTAAATATTCTCCGGCTTGATGTCTAAATGCAACACGCGATGCCGATGCATGTGCGCGAGCCCGCTCGCAATTTGCACTGCCAACCGCCAAATATCGATTTCGGCGACGACCATTCCCGGGGGCAATCGCGCGCACGCGTTCGCGAGCGAGCCGCACGCGCAGTGTTCCATCTGAATGTAAAACAGTTGATCCTGTTGCCAGCTACGATAGTACCGCACGATGTTTGGGTGCTCGGGCAGCAACTTCGCCGCCTCCACTTCGCGCTTAAACACAGTTCGCTGCTTATCCGTCGTGAACGAATGCGTAAACTTTTTAATCACAAACGCCTCCCCGCTCGTCTTGCTCGTCACCAACCAAACCTCAGAATTCTGCGACGCGCCGATGATCTGTTCAAACTCAAAATGCCCTTCGAAATCAAACATCCCATCATTGCTCACCGACGTTTGCCGCACCAACCCCGTGCTTGTCAGCACTTTTGTCTCCATGAGCGAATTCATCCTCGACAGCGCGAGGGACTCATCTTCGTTCCCTTTCGACTCCAACCGACGAATCGCAATCGCGCCCGCCGTTTCGCCCTCGCGCGCCTCTCCTTCCCTTCCCCCTTTCGCGATCGCCCTCCCAAACGTGCGAAATCCATAATTCTCCAATGTCTCCGCGTTCTCATTCGCCACGCTCGCGAACGCGCGTGCGAAATCAACCCCGCTCGCGCGTTCGTCGAAATCACAGCTCCGCGTCTTCGCCCGTCGCCGGTCCATCGCCGGCGGCTCGCCGTCGACCGCGTGAGTTCCTTGTTCCCCGAACGGCGACATCGCGCGCCCTTTCGGCGACTCCAAAACGATCGCTTGCTCTCCTCCAATGCCGTCGCATTCGCTCTCGCGCGACCGCGCGTGCGGCAAACCGCTGCGAGCGCCGAACCGACTCGCTCGCGGCGTCGACCCGGGCGTCAGTTTCACCAGCAACACGCTCATCGGCGACGTCTCGATGCCGCCTTGTGTTTTCGCGCTTTGTCGCGCGCGCGATGGTGTCATCGCTCTTTGCCAATCCTTAGCGCGCGATCGATCGCGAAAGTCGATCAACTCCGTCAAAGCGACGATGAATGAAACGACAATCGTTTCTGAGCTCAGTCACCGTTCATTCATTCATCACTCCCATCACTCATCACTCATCATTCACCGACGCGTTCGACATTTCGACCGCGTTCATGGCGATTTCTCAAAAGTCATGTTCCAAACGTTCGCAAATCTCGCGCCTTCGCGCGTGACGCGACGTCGAACGTCGAGACATCCAACGCGAGCTCGCGCGCGCGGCTCGAGTGTTAGTTTCCCGTCGCGCGCGCGTTGACCGCGCGCGTCACGAACGATGTCGTCGTCGCATAGCGTGCGTCAACGCGCGCACATTGAGGCGAACACGTTTTGCCATGGGCTTAACGCGCGCGCGCGCGTTCGCGTTCGCATTCGTCGTTCGCGAAAACAAATCAACGTACGTCGACGAGAAGGACGCGGAGGCGTTCGCGGCGTTCCGAGCGACGCGCGAGCCGCGATTAGCGAGAACGCTCCAGAGCGACGAAATCGACGCCGAAGGCGTGCGAGTGAGAGTGATGACGATGAAAAGCGCGATGGATGTCCCGAGGGCGTTACGAGCGCTGGTACGAGCGCGTGAGGTGGAGTTTACGGAGACGAGACGGTTCGTTTCGAAGCGCGCGAACGCGACGGAGGCGGAGGCGGAGGCGGAGGCGGAGGAGCACGTGGAGACGTTCACGACGGTGAATAACATAAGCGATCGCGCACGCGTCGACGGGGTCGTCGTCGTGCGAGCGCGCTCGAGAGATGAGTGCGTGGTGGAGGTGTCGGGGGAGTGTCAGGTGGCGATTCGCGTCGTCGGCGACGTCGCGGAGAAGTTCATCATTCGCGGGTTACGAGAGGCGTATGAACGAGTTCCCGAACTCTTTGCGGAGTTTGTGGAGTATAAGAGAGTGAACGGTATGAAGTGCGAGGAGAGGAAATCGTCCAGGGCATCGAGCGCGGGGTCGGAGGCGTCGTCGTACGAGACGGCGAGAGAGAGCGTCGGCTCGGCGACGGAGAGCGATGACGCGGGGAGGACGAGTGATTTGGCGCCGCTCGCGAGCGTGAGCAAGGTTAGGGTATTTATGTGTTGCGCGTCGCGCGCGCGCGCGGTCGCGGGTGAGGACGAGGAGAAAGGCGCGAGGAAGTCGCGAGCGAACGCGAACGGGCGGGCGAGTTGATTTGACTTTGACGAGGCGAGCGTTGACCTCGACGAATTGCGAACGACGCTTTACATGCGTCGTCGATGTGTACATAGAATTGCTATCGCTATATTAGTCATACATTTGCGCTCACGTGAGGGAGCGTTCGATGTCGTCGATCGCGCCTAACCACGCGAAGATGAAGTCGGCGTTGACGTCTATGATTTCCTGCGCCCGACACAGCGCGCGAGCGGAGTCTAGAAACGCACGCAAGCCGGCCGCGCCACCGCGTTCGAAACGCCTCTTTGCGTGGGAAGTGATGACTTCGACCGAGCGCGCGACGGTTTTCTTCGCGTGAATGTCCTCGCTCAACGTGTCCCGGCGACGTTTGCTAATGTTCAATCGCGCGAGTTCGTAGCGATTCCACGCAAAACAACGCACCGCTGATTGGTACGCACTCCTCAGCGACCGTTCGTCGTCCAAAGCGAGCTCTTCATCCAACGCGAGATCTTGAGAGTTGTGAAAAACGTTCCAGTCCTGGTTGTTTTGCGTGAGAGATTGCGTGAAATCGACGTCGGCGTCGGCGTCGGCGTCGGCATCCGAGTCGCCCTCCGTCTCTGTCTCCGCGAGTTCCTCGTCGCTCGCCGCGATTCGGGTGTGCAATCGACGCTTCACCCACGGTTCTTCGAGGTCTTCATCGAGTGCTGTGCGCACGCTTTCTTGCGCTCTCCCGCGCGCAAACATTTGCGCAATCGTTGGCTGGTTCGCGCCTGGCGATTTCGCCGCCGCCGCCGCGTCCTCGAGCTTATTCACCATGACGCCTAATCCGCGAATTTCTTCCGGAGCGACGCGTAACTCACGAAGAAGCGACAAGGCGTCTTTTGAAATCGCCTCCGTGTCGTTCGTCGATTTAAGCATGACTTTAGAACGCGAAAGGACGTCGCACGGTCCGTGTCCAGCGAACCCGGCGTGATACCTGTCGTTCCCTCGCATCAACTCGGCGGCGTTCGGCAGCGCCCTCCAAATCTTCAAGTTCACGCTCGCACCCATTTTACTAAGCTTCTGCATGCGTGACGACACATCAACAGCGAGTTGTCGCACAAATTCCTCCGCGACTTCCGTCGAGGCGCATCTCACGCCCCACGACATTTGCGCCCCCACTGATTTTCTCTCCGGTCGAACGACCCAAGGCGTGTTATCGATCCCGCGCGCGGCGTCGAGCAACTTCCCTCCTAACTTCTCCCCCAGCGCGCGCTTCACATCGCTCGCGCTCACTTTCTCCAAAACATCCCGCAACGACTCGACCGGAGTCGGCAACGCTTTTAATTTCTCTAAAGCGCTCTCGCCGAGCCCCGGCACATCCTTCACTCTCGTCCCCATCACAAAAGCTTCTTCATCTTCTTTCGCCACGACGAACGCCCCATCGGGCTTCGCTCGTTTCGTCGCCAATCGCGCGATTAATCGATTCCTCCCGACGCCTACCGAACACGCGCACCCGCCCGTCGCCGCGAACACGCGCCTGCGAATCTCCTCCGCCACCTCTCTCGCCCCTCGTTCCTCGCTCGCCGACGTGATGTCCACGTACGCTTCATCCACGCTCACCCCTACGACGTTTCCGTGCGAAATGTCGAACAAAACGTCGTACATTTCCAACGCGCGTAGAGCGTAGCTCTCGAAATCGTACGGCGCCAACGCGAGCTCGGGACACGCGAGCAGAGCGGTCGCGACGTCCATCCCCGCTTGGACGCCTCGCGCGCGCGCCAAATAATTCGCACTCGATATTTCCCCTCTCGCAGTGCGCGTTGAACCCCAAGAAACCGCGAGTGGGCGATCGAGGAGGTCGTCCCGCCCGCGCGCGGCGACGGCGGCGAAGAAGCAATCCATGTCCACGTGCGCGATGAGTTGAGGACGGCGACCACGAAGGGGTTGATGTGCGTCTACGCGCGCGTCGAGGAAGGATTCGTAACGCGCGCGCCATGAACCGATGAAATGCAAGCGCGAATTGGCGTGGAATGCGCTGACGGAGGATTTTGGGGAGGGCATGGAATGAGGGAGCGGGCGAACGCGAGCGGGACGACGGACGCGGAAGGCGAAAGGGATGTTCGGTGAACGAGCGCCAAGTTTGAAATGCTGTGACGATCGGTGATGTAACAGGTTGGGGAAACGACGCGGAAACGGGGCGGACCGCGAGAAACGGGGAGTGATGGACGCCTGAGATGCTCGGATGCTCTCACGGATGAGCGACGAGCCGAGACGCGCGTCGAACCCGTCGCGCGCTAGTCTTCATCCGCTTCGAACGTTTGCTTGCACGCCTGGGCGTTGTAGAATTCAGCGACTTGTTCGGCGTTCGTGGCGCTTTCTGGACCTTTGTCGTCGCGACGGCGCAAGAAACGCGGGAATCGAAGGGCGATGCCTTTGGTCGGGTCGACCAATCCCGCCGCCGCTTGGTGCACTGGGGAGATGGAGAGATCCGCCGCCTTGACTTCCCAAACTTGCTTGGGTTCGAACCACACGTCGGGTTTCATCGCGTCAGAGACTCGGAAGTACGAGCGAGGCCCGTCGATGACGAACGGGTTCATGCTGTTCGCTAATTCCTCCAGAGCTTCTTCGCTAAAGCCGGTGCCTAGTTTACAGATGGATTGGTACTCCTCGCCCTCTTCGTCGTAGCACGCGAGCAAGTAGGCGCCGTAGACACCAGTGCGCTTACCACGGCCGACCCACGCACCGATGGGGACCAAATCAAGCGAATCGCCGCAGCCTTCCATGTAATCTTTCTTCAATTTAAGCCAGTTTAACGAGCGTTTGGATGGTTCGTATGTCGCGTCAAGCGTCTTGACGATTAATCCCTCTGTATTGGCTTGAATCGCTTCTTCCAGGAACCCTTGCAATTCGTCCACGTCGCGTGATGTCTTTTCGGTGACAAAGAAGAACTCTCCGCGCACGGTTTGGAACGCGGAGTACAGCGCCTCGCGGCGCTTGGACAAGGGCTCGCGCAACAGCGGCGCACCGTTGAGATAGAGACAATCAAACGCATACAACGCGACCTGCACCTTGATATCATCCACCACGATGTTCTTCTTAGCGCGCGTTGCTAAAATCTGAAAGGGTAAAATTTGGTCCTTCTCGCGGTCATACGCCACGGCTTCGCAATCGATGACGACCGATTTCACGCCTGGCTTGATAAAACGCTTCATGCCGGCGATGAGATCTGGAAATTTCGGCGTATTATCCTCTTGATTGCGCGAAAATATCTTCACCGATCCGTCTTCCAGCAAATGAATTTGCGCGCGCTCACCATCATATTTGTACTCGCACGTGAAAGGAATATCTTCGAATCGCTTTAACACCTCGGCAACCCCAGTCGTGGGCTTAGCTAACATCGGCTTGACTGGCACGCCAGGCGTAAATTTGCATCGCTCTATCAAACCTTCAAAACCACCCTCCAAGAGCGCCGGCACGATTTGATCGAACGTAGGGCACTCGCTAAACACTTGCTTCAAGATCTCCACTGCGTTTCCTAGTTCATCGGCGAGTTCGGCAGCCTCCTTTTTCTTCGTGCCCGTCGAAAAGTGCAAGACCACGGCGTGCGCTAGACTTTGCGTCACCGTTTGCTGCGCGAGTCCGATGCGAAGCTTGCCCTGGAGCGCGCGCACGACATAACCAGCTTCACATTCACGCGCACTCACCAGGAGCTTCTTAATCTTAGCCTTTTTGCGATCGACGCTCTTCTCTCCTTCCGTCGCGGCAATGGCGCGAAATTCAGTGAGCACACCTGCCACCGTCAGCGGCGGCGGCGGAAACATCATGCGCTGCGTCGAACGGGACACCATGGCGACGCTTCCCAAATCGCCAGCCTCTTTATAATCGCTCTTAATCGCGTCATCCTTGCGCCCAGTGGCCTCGGCGAGGCACTTGATCAACGTCGCGTCGCCGATGCCGAGGTCGATGCCCAAATGCTGTGGATGAATGTTATTCGACGCCAAATACACCGCCGGCAACAAATCCTCCGGCTTGCTCGCCAGAATCGTTCGAAATGCATTCGTCAATAGCTCTGCAATCTCCAATCTCTTCGTCGTCTGCGCGATGGTTTCGAATACATTCGCTAAATATAAATACGGCGTCGGCGCGCCCTCTTTCCACGTCACCGCCGCCTTCGCATCGTACGACAAGTACCGCTCCGCAGCCTCAACGCTCTTATCCCCAACCCCCGCCATCGCCGCTTCCTCTTTCTTCGCTTTTGTCTCCTTTTTGGCCTTGACCATCTTTCCCGTTTTCGCCGGCCCCAACTCTACGTCCTCTATGTCATCCTCAATCTCTGAATCCTCCTCATCCGACGATATCTCGTCCTCGTCCTCGTAATCTTCTCTCAGCGCGCGTGAACTCGCTTTTCCCCGTCGTCGCGTACCCATGGCGACGTCGTCGTCGTCATCGTCATCGTCGATGAGCGCCGCCGCGTCGCTCGCGCTCTCGCGTCGCTCGCTCGACGGCGACTTGATCGCATCGGCGCGGGAAAGCGCGCCCGTGACGTCGACGGAGGCGATCGCGGACTTCTTTGCGCGCTTCGCGTCGATCGCGGCGTCGATATCGACATCGACGACGTCCTTGGGCCTGGATTCTGGTGGCGTAGCTTTTGAATTTTGAATAGTTTGGCCGCGCGGCGCGTTCTCGTCAGCCTCGACGGTTTTACCCTCTTCCGCGGTGCGTTTCGCCCCCGCGGGGGCGCCGAAGAACCCAGCGAGCGTTTGTTGCTTCGGCGGCATCGCGAGTTCGCCGCCGGGAGGCGCGCGAAAATGAGTGAGGTTGGGAGGCGAAGCACCGCGGCTGTCGTTCGGCGGGAAGTCGGCGGCGAGACTAGTAAGAATTACATGAGCAGCGTTCGAACAGACTAACCTTCTTCACCGAATTCGCGAGTGAAACGCTCGTGAATTTCAAGATCGGCGGCTGCGACCGTCGGACGCGCGCGAAGAAGCACTTTTCTAAAATCATTAGCGGTTATCGGCGGCGGAAGAACGCGAGAGGCGTAGCCGAGCCGAGCGAGCTCGTCGAGCGTGGATGGCCACGCGCGAGGATCACCCGGTGAACACGGAACGTAATACTCGTCTTCAACAGGCGTGTCCGCGGACATGTTTGCGGAAGTTTTGACCGTCACAAAATGCGTCGCCTCTTGAACTTTGCGGACCGGTTCATACAAGACATCCTTGACGATGTGATCGATGTCGGAACCGCTAAAGCCCTCCGTAGCGGCGCCGAGGGCTTGGTAATCTTCGTCCGTCAAAACGTTTGGGGTTTCGCCCACGTGCACGCGGAAGATGTGCGCTCGAGCGGGGCCGTCGGGGAGTGGAATGTAAATGCGCTTATCGAAACGACGACGCACGGCTTGGTCGAGCGCGTACGGCGTATTCGTCGCGGCGAGCACTAACACCTTCCCAGACGAGTTCCCAACGCCTTGCATTTGCACCAAAATTTCAGTCTTGATGCGTCTCGACGCCTCGGATTCGCCGTTTTCCCCTCTCGCCCCGCACAGCGCATCGATTTCGTCGATAAAAATGATGGATGGCGCTTGCTCGCGCGCCATGGTAAACAGCTGCGACACCAACTTTTCGCTCTCGCCCATCCACTTGCTGACTAAATCGCTCGATGAAATCGAAAAAAATGTCGAATCTGCTTCGGTAGCCACCGCCTTGGCGAGGTAGCTCTTCCCCGTCCCGGGCGGTCCGTATAACAAAAATCCGCTCCACGCTTTGCGCTTCCCCGTGAAAAACTGTGGAAACTTCACCGGCAAAATCACCGCCTCCTTCAGCGCCTCCTTCGCCTGCTGCAACCCCGCGACGTCGTCCCATTTCACATTTGGCTTCTCCGTCACGATCGCCCCCCCGAGTTGCCCTTTCATCTTCGCTAACTCCGCGTCCTCCGTTCCGCCGCCCTCCGGTTTCGCCCGTTGCGCCCCGCTCGCGCCCGTCCCGCTCACCTCCTTCCCTTTCCTCCTCGCCTCCACGATCTCGTGTAATTCCTCCGCGCGTTGTAAATACTCTTTAAACTTCGCGTTCACCATCTCCGCCACGCGAATGTTCTTCTCGTACTTTAAATAGCACGTAAAGTGGTCCAGCGCCTTCATGTACAGCTTAAACGCCGCCTCGTACTCCCCGTCGCGATCTTCTTTCACCGCGTCGTTCACGTACGCGATCGCGCGGTCGCGCATCGTCGACGCGCTGTCCATCGACGTCGTGACGAGCGACGTCCACGCGTGAGCGTTCGCTTGAGCGTTCACCGAACGTCCCGATTCGACGCCTGTCGCGCGCGCGACGTCCAACGACTGACGACGGACGACTGAAGACTGAAGACGACGTGGCGACGCCGCTCGAACGGCATTTTGACGAATCACGAATCAAGGAAAACAAATCCCCATAGTGCGACGACGACCCCCCGAGGACGCGCGCGCGCGGTCGAGGTCGAAAACGACTGAAAACGCACGACACGCTCGTTGAGTGAATGACTCAATGATCTCGCGTTCGGAGGAGACCCCCAACAGGCGTCGATCGCGACGGGTAGAGGAATGAATCAACGGAGAGACATTCGGAACGAGCGCGAAGTCGCGTCGCGTCGCGTTCTCACGCGACGCGCGCGTGGGAGTGAAATCACGAAACGCGTGCGATTCCCAAGTCGTTCGCGCGACGTCACGCGGCGTTGCGACATCCCATCCCATAAATGGTCGTTCGTCGACGCGTTCGCGGTGTCATCGGTGTCGTCGGCGTGATGCATCCATCGCCTGGTCGTGACTCAACTCCCAGCCCCCCCCCCCGGAATCGTCAAACGCGTCCTCCCTCGCCGGTCGCGTCCGTGGTCGTGCGTCACAGAGCGTCATGCTTCGCGCGCGAGCGCTCGCGGTGACGCGCATGTCGTCGAACGCATCGCGCGCGATCGCGTCCTCCACTTCGTCGCGCGCGGGCATGGGACCGGCGATCGTGCCCGCGCGCGCGCCATCGAGCGAGGTACGTACGATTCGTAGGTCGAGCGAATGAAAGGGATCGAGACGCGTGGTGAATGATCGCGGTGGCGGGAATGATGAATGGACGACACGATCGTGGGGACGATGGGAATAAGGAACGCGAATGACGGCGGTGGAGATGGAATGGAATGAAGCGGGATGGATGACGACGGGGACGGGCGCGCGCGCGAGAGAGAGAGAGAGAGAGCGCGATCGAGCGACTCGATGGAGATGTGCTTCGGGGAATGCGAATGTGAATTGAGCGCGCGAAAGGGAGGAATGAGGACGTACACGATGACTGACGGATAATTCGCGCGCGATCGAATGCGTAGTTACCGGAAGATGCGGAGTTGACGTGGGACGCGGGCGACGCGCACCCGGAGCCGTGCATCGACACTCTACCGCCACATATAGTGAGCAAGAACACGGCGGCGATGTATTTGGCCGGGGGAATCGCGTTTTTGGGAGGCGTTTACGCCCTCGCAGTCGTGGTTGATAAGCCGTCGACCGTGCCGTTCGCGCCGAAGACGTTTCCGTACGACGGTTTGGCGGAGGCGCTCGGGAGACGGTGATACGAATCACATCGAATCGTCGGGTGAACGTGCGGTTGTATTCTAACACTATCTCTTTAGCAAAAATCAATGATGGCGACTGGCACCGCCTCGAAGTCGTCTCATTCGTTCGCCTCGACTTCGATGAGCTCGCGATTCTTCACGCGTTCGCGGAACGCGTCTTGCGCTTCCTCCCAAGCTCGTCGAGCGCTCGCCGCCGCCGTCGCGTTTCGATCCTCGAACGTCCCTGGGTCCACTTCCGTCGCGCCCTTGAAGCACAGTCGCCACCAATGCTTGATGACGTCCGAACTCTTCTTGCGCGCGGTGACGCGCACCACCCGACGCGCGCGCCCGCCGTACCCTTCAAAATCTGTGATTTCCCAGTCCCCATACGTCGGCGCCGCCGCTGCGTCTTCGTCTTCGTCATCGCGCGCTTCGGGCGCGATCTCATACGCCCATTCCGCGTCGAAAACGTCGCGCATCTCTCCGCTCGCGTCTCGAACGCGCACGCGTAAACGTCGAGCGTCGACGCCCACTTCGACGTCCCGCGCCCTGGTCCCGGGCGCGACGACCACGCTCGCCACCACTTCTCGCGCATCTTGCCTCCAAAAGTACTTCTCCGTTCCATGTTCTCGTTCAATCGCGCCATTTCGAGACATATCGCGAACACACGCCTGCCAATCTCGCGTCTCGGCGCCGTCGCCCGCTCGCGTCGCCGCTCCTTTTTCATTCGCCAACTTTGCCCTCGCTCTCCGCGCTCGCGCGTCTTTGATCGACGCAAACTCTCGTTCGCTCATATCTACTTCCATCTCTCCATGTTCTCTTCGAGCGTTCACTCGACGTTCATCGAAACTTTCCAAATCAAAATCACCGTCATCATCATCATCATCATCATCATCATCATCAGCGGCGTCATCATCACCATCTCTCTGACCCGTTCCCCCGAACGTCACCGCGGTTTTCCCGTTTAACCGCGTCACGCGTGGACTCGCTCGCGTTCGTCCATCGTCCTCGTCCTCACACGCGCGCGCGATGGCGTCGAATCGCGAGTAATCCACCATCAGCTCGCTCGCTAAGAAGTGACGCTCTCCCATCGCATCGCATCGCATCGCATCACCCGCCGTCGCGCACTTCGACGCACGCGATGGCGCATTCGCACTCGACGCACGAACGTCAAAGTTGAACGCGAGACGTTTTTTTCGCGGCGGATGACGACGGAGGAGGGCGAAGGCGAGGAACGCGCGGAGGCGCGAGCGACGCGCGACGCGCGAAGCGCGACAGCCGAGGGATTTGGCGCGAACTCGCGCGCGAGTTCGCGACGACGAATGAAAAAACTCAAGGTTTTGGCGCACATGAAAACGACGAGCGCGCATTTGACGCCAGGGCGACGACAATCGCCGTCGTTCGCGAACGCGGACGCGAGGGATGATTGCGAGACGCCGTTCCGAGCGTATAAGGATGCGGAGCCGTTTTTGTTCGCTCTGGCGCGGAAGATGAAGAAGGAGAAGAAAGAGTTAAAGATATACGATCCGTATTATTGCGCCGGGTCGGTGAAGTCGCATTTACGCGCACTTGGGTTTGAAAGGGTGTATAACGAGAATGAGGATTTCTACGCCAAAATCGCGGCGCGCGAGACGCCCGAGTTCGACGTGTTGGTGACGAATCCACCGTATTCTGGCGATCATTTCGTGAAGATTTTGGAGTTTTGCCGAGACTCGCGAAAGCCCTGGATGTTGCTCCTTCCGAACTTCGTGTGTAGAAAGTCGTATTACGCGCCGTCGATCGGCGCCGACGCGAAGCCACTGTTTCTCATTCCGAGCGCGACGAAGCCGTATCGGTACTGGGCACCGGGGAGGCAGGGTTTTGAAACGCGAGCGAAAGGCACGACGCCGTTTGAAACGTTTTGGTACATGAACTTTTGCGGCATCTTGGACGCCGAAGAGACTCGCGCGTGGTGGATTAAAAAGTACAAGGCGCACTCGACGTGCGACATTCCGGCGCTGGACGAAGCGCTGCCGCAACAGCAGAGATTGCAAAAGCGTCCAAACCCGAAAGTTCGCGCGTTACTCGCGTCTAAGGGCGTGAAAACGACTACGACGACCTCGGGGGTGTATTTTGACCCCGAAAGGGCGGCAAAGAAGCGCAAGCTTGTATCGCGCGAGTGACACTGGAAAACGTAGCCCAGGCTCGCTTGTAGTTTTTAGGAACGCGCCACTCTTCAACGCCCATGCACCGCGCGGTGCGCCACCTCGCTCGGCGCTCCGCGCGCGTACTAGATACATTCGCGCGTCCGAGCACCGATGCGGGCGCCATCGCGTCGACATCGCGCCCGTCAGAAGCGTTCGCGCGCGCGCTCGCCGTCTCGCGAGCGTCGAGCGCGGGACGAACCTTCGTGACATCTTCGGCGTCGGGACGCGCGAACGATTCGAATTCCGATCGCTCATCATTCGCACGAAACGATTCCCGCGAGCGCGAGAACGGAATACGGGACAAGTCGCGAGAGAACGACGCAGCGTCGAACGCGAACGTGAAGGCGTTGGCGGCGACGGCACACGCCGAACTCATAAACTTTCGATTGAGCTTTAGTAACAAAAACGGGAATTGGGAACGGTGGGGGCGAACGGTGCGCGAGCGATGGGAGTTCACGTATCCCGGCGACAGCAAAACGCGCGAACTGCTGTTCAAGACTCTGTTTCGGAACACTATCATGATTCACCACGTATACTTAAAGCTCGGCGGCTTCTCATACGCGAGCTTCGCGGGGGCGTGCTACATGTTGTCTTTAATTATATCCATTTCGGTCGTATCGAGCGGGTACTGGATATTTTTCTACATCATGAAATCCGTGGGTTTAGGTCCCATGGCCTTAGTCATCCTATCGTGGCCGCGTGACGCGATCGAGTACGTCACAGGGAGGCCGGCGGACGTATCAGTACCAACGTTGTGGGGCACGATACTGGCGTTGCGAATGTTCCGTATCACGGCTCCGTTAACGTATTTCGCGTACGAGGAGCTGGTGTTTCACTTTCGGCGCCTAAAAAGGTTGGCGCGTTGGATAGCTTAGTTGATAGATGTACTTTCACACAAAGAAAATCAAAGAATTCTTGACTATCGGCACCGCTTCACGCGTGTTGCTTGTGATGCTTCCACTCACTGCCGTTGCTCGAGGCCGCACCGGCGGCATAAGGTACAAACGCAGGACGTCCTTCGAGTCCGAGCTCTTCGAACAAGAAGGCATCTTCGGACTTTTCGTTGTTTGGCGTCGTGAGCAACTTGTCGCCGGTGAAGACGCTATTCGCGCCGGCTAAAAAGCACAACGCCTGCGTCTCGGCGCTCATGTTCACGCGGCCGGCGCTCAGGCGCACGACCGTGGCGGGCATTAAAATGCGCGCCACAGCGATGGCGCGGACCATGTCCAAGCCACTGGGCGGCTTCAAGTCCTTGAACGGCGTGCCTTCGACGGGCACCAAAGCGTTGATCGGCACGCTCTCCGGGTGCTCCGGAAGCGTCGCCAAAACCGTCATCAAGCTCGCGCGATCGCTCTCTTCTTCTCCCAAACCGAGGATACCTCCGCAGCAAACGGAAATCCCGGCATCGCGCACGGCGGCGATGGTGTTCAAACGATCCTCGTACTTTCTCGAAGACGTCACTTTATCGTAATACTCGGGACTCGTATCCAAGTTGTGATTATACGCCGTCAATCCCGCATCCTTCAACTGCTTCGCCTGCTCCGGGGTCAACATCCCCAACGTCGCGCACACTTCCATACCCATATCTCTCACTTGCGACGTCATATCCAAAACCCGTTCGAATTGCCCCGCGCCGACTTGCGACGGCCCGCGCCACGCCGTCCCCATGCAAAATCGCGTGCTCCCCGCCTCTTTCGCCCTTTTCGCCGCCTCGATCACGTCATCCACCGCCATCAACTTCTCCGCCTTCAATTTCGTCTCCCCTTTCCACGACGAGCTCTGGGCGCAGTAATTACACGTCTCCGGACACCCACCCGTCTTGATGCTCAGCAGCGTGCACTGTTGCACCTGTCTCGGGTCGTGATGCATCCGGTGCACTTTCGCCGCATCGTACACGAGCTCCAACAGCGGACGGGCGTAGATCGCCCTCACCTCTGCCTTCGTCCAATCGTTATATATCTTCCCCAACTCCCTCGCTCGTTTACTCGCGTCGCCGTGCGTCCAGCGGCGCGCGCTCGCGCGCGCGCGCTCGCTCGCGCTCGCCAGCTCATTGCTTTCCCGCTCTTGCGCCCACGCGAACGCGCGAGACGCTCGACGCGCGAGCGCGCGCGCGGCGGCATGGCGCTTCATCGCGTTCGTCCGATCGCGTGCGCTCGCTGTGATGCGCAACGACCGTCCAACGCTTCGAATCGCCCGATGGTAGGTTTCCACGATGCGCCGTCGCAGGACGTTGACATTTCTGAGCTCGGTGAGTCATGACCAGGGAAAATCGCCAGGGACTCGAGGTCGTGTGGTCACGGTCTTGAGTGAACGACTCAACAGGACACATGACGCGACATCCCCACGCCATTGGACGGGCGGAAGCGCGCGCGCGACGCGCGTCAAGCGCGCGCGAACGGGCGAGATGACGTTGAATGAACACAAAGACGCTTCGGCGTCGCGCGCGTGGCGCGATTGCGGATTCGCGACGAAATGCGTGACGCTGGACGTCGCGCGCGCGGACGCGACGACGACGACCCTGCGCGTGCGGCATAAAGATTTATGCCAACCATCGACGTCGAACGGCGAGGACGACGACGGCGGCGAATGGGTTGATCCGTATTTTTTCGATCGAGGGTACACGTTAGCGGCGACCACGGGGTTTTGCCGCGTGTGGGAAGGGGCGGAGACTTTGTGCGCGTGGCTCGAAAGCGCGGGAGAGCGAACGAGAGGGAAACGCGCGTTGGAGCTGGGCGCGGGCGTCGGTGCATGCGGGCTCGTCGCCGCCGCTCTCGGCGCGCACGTGTGCTTGACGGATACGCGCGCGGTGGCGGAGAACGTGACGAGGAGGAATGTTGAGGAGAACGGCGAGGGCGACGCGAGCGCGTTCGCAAAGGCGTGGCCGAAGAGCGCTCGAGTGGGAGCGGGGAGCGCGACGTGGGCCACGCTTGATTGGTACGATGACATTCCCGAGAACCCGTTTGGAAACGATCAAAACGTTGGGTTTAACGATGCCGAGGTGATTCTCGCCGCGGAGTGCGCGTGGTTGAGGGATTTGGTGCCGGCGTTTGTGGAGACGAACCGAGCGCTCCTGAGTCGCGGCTGCGAGAAGGAACTCATTGTTTCATTTCGCGACCGTTCGTCGACGGAGGATGCGTCGAGTGGGAAAGCATTTGCGAGTTATCGCGAAGTCGCACGCGCGTTTGAAGATGCGGGATGCGTGTGTGAGGAAATTCAGCGTTCAGCGTCGCTCGAGGATGAAGGCAAGGACATCGTCATCGTCAGCATCACGCTTCGCGAGCGAGCGCGGTACGAGAACGGGGAAAGAGCGAACGCGAAATAGATGAAATAGGAAGTAGATAAATAGCAGAAGAATTTGAGCACGTAGAATAAGAAATTAGGCGGCGATTAAAATTTCAAGCGCGGCTACCTATCAATCGTCGTCGGCGGCGGCGAATATGCTCTTCAACAAATCCAGCGACGCGAGTTTTTTCGTACCATCCACCGCCGACGGATCTTGCACCGCCTTCTGCTTGAATGTTCGCAAAATCTTCCTCCGCTCCAATTTCTCTTGTTCCTCTTTTTCCCGAAGAAAGCGCGCCAACGCCGCCTCCTCTGTTTCCCCAGGCTCCGCGCCCTCGTCCGCCCGTCTCTTAGCCCGTCGCTCCGTCATCGCCGCGATCGCCTTCGATTGGTCCATCTTTTCGAGATAAAAATCCCGCTCCTTCTTCGCCACCGAAAGCTCCAGCGCCAACTTTTTTTCTCTCAACGCCTTTTGATACTCCATCTCCTCCGTCAAGTTGTCCCACTTAAATTTTGACAGATACCGCACGTTCCACAGATCGTAATAGTGCGCCGATCGGCGCTTTCCCCCGACCTCTCTCCCGTGAAGCATCTCTGCGCACCGCTTCGCGTCTTTCTTATCCTTAAACTCTACCCAACCCTCGATAAACTTTTTCCCGGTGTTCCCGCCAAACTTCTTCCTCTTGGCGCGAATCTTCCCATCCTCTGGGGTCAAATACATGCGATCCGTCGCCCCGTACGCGCTCAACAGCTGCCTCAATTTCACCGGTTTCATGAACGGCGGTATGTTCCCGAGGTAAATCACTCCTCGGCGGGCGATATCTTTCCTCGCGCGCTCCGCGCTCGCGACGTCCACCGTCGCGCGCGCGCGCGCGACCCCGCCCTCGCCTCTCCTCCTCTCTTCCTCCTCCCCGTCACTCGTCGTCCTTTCCTCGCGTTCGTTCGCATGTTTTGACGTCATGGAATCCGTCTCCAGTCACCTAGGCGTCGATCATTGACGTCGAGCTCGAATCTGAATTTGAGCTCGCCCATCGTGAGCTCGCTCGTTTTGAGCTCACGAATGGATGACCTCATTCCCCTGCCCCAAGCGTCATGCCCGCGATCGTCGTGTGCGGCTCAGCGAACATCGATTACGTCTTCGCTCGATGTTCGTCCCTCCCGAGCGCGGGGGCGACGGTGACGTGCGCGGCGCACGCGCGCGCGCTCGGCGGCAAAGGCGCGAACCAAGCGCGCGCGGCGAAGCTCACGAGCGATGACTTGGACGTCACCTTCGTCGCGCGCATCCACGAGCGAGATGTGGACATCATCGATGATCTCGAGTCGTGCGGGGTGAACTGCGACGACGTGGAGTTGCGCGAAGACACGCCCACGGGCGCGGCGTGCGTGGTGACCGACGCGAACGGGGAGAACTGCATCGTCGTCTACCCCGGGGCGAACGCGGAGTGCGACGGCGACAAGTTCTTGGCGAACGTGAGTGATGATTTCGAACCGGCGTGCGCGCTGTTTCAGTGCGAGACGCCGATAGAGACATCGAAAGTCATCGCGCGATGGGCGCGAACGCGGAACGCGAATTGCGTTTCGTTTATGAACTTTTCCCCGGCGAACGCGAAAGACGGCGGCGTGTGCACCGAATTCGATGTTCTCGTGGTGAATGAGACGGAAGTGCGCGCGGTCGTGGAGTGGATGATGACGGAGAGGGATGACGCGTACGACGCCTCGGTCGCGGCGATTCAGACGGATTTGGATGACCCGGTCGATTGCGCGATGCGAGTGGCAAAGTGCGGGTCGAACGTGCTGTTGACTCTCGGCGCCGAGGGCGCGGCGATGTTCTTGCCTCGCCGCCCGTTTGGGTGCGAATCGGCGCCGGTGAACGACGGTACATGGGTAGAGCGCTGGATCGACGTCGTCAACGTCGGCGCGCTCGCGTTCGGCGAAAGCGAAAGCGTCGTGGATTCCGTTGGCGCGGGCGATGCGTTCGTCGGCGCCTTCGTCGCCGCCGTCGCTGAAAATCGCACATTGTTTGATGCTCTGCGCGTGGCGTCTGCGGCGGGAGGCTTGGCATGCACGGAACGAGGCGCTCGTACGCGCGCCATCGAAAACGCGCTCGAGCGGGCGTCCGACGTCGAGCTCACCGCAAATTTTGGCCCGAACGCGCCGTCGGAGGCGCTCTTACGCGCTCCCGCGCGCGAGTGGCTGTGTCGCGCTCGTGAGATGAGCGCTCGCGATTTCGGATCGTAGATTTTGATCGTTCTAGCAGTTCGTCGACGAGGCGCTCCGATGAGAGGCGTCATAACGCGACGCGCGTCAAACGCCCGCCTGTAATATCGCAAACCACCGACTCGAAAGCCATGCCCGAAGACACACTCGCGCCAAAAGAGATCCGTCTGTGTGATTACACCGTCTACCCGTTCGTTTTCGATGAGGTACGCGCTCGCGCGACGCGCGACCGACGTGGAAGCTTTGAGAAGATCTGCGTGAATCGACCACGTCTGCGCTCTGTCGATCCGCGACGACGCCTTGACCGCGACTGAGTGATGCGTTCGATCGTCATCTTTCTATTTTGTTCGCAGGTGTCGCTGAATTTCGAACTCGACGGCGACGAAGCGACGACGCGCGCGACGTCAAAGATTAGCCGCCGCGAAGGCGTCGACAGGTCCGCCCCTCTCGTGCTCAACGGTAAGGCGTCGTTCGTCGAACTCTTGGGGGTGTACGTGAACGGAAAAGCACTGGTAAATGAAGCGGAGTTCGCGATCGAGAATGATTTGATGACGATTAAGAGCGACGCGCTGCCGGCGAGCGGAGCGTTTACGCTCGTTGTGGAGACAAAGTTTCAACCGGTAAAAAACACCGAGTTATCGGGATTGTACAAGAGCAGCGGAACGTTTTGTACGCAGTGCGAGGCAGAAGGATTTCGCTCGATCACGTACTATCCGGATAGACCGGATGTGATGTCAATTTTTACGACGCGCATCGTCGCCGACAAGACGCAGTGCCCGGTGCTGCTGTCTAATGGAAACTTGATCAAGAGCGAAGATTTGGGGAATAATAAGCACGCGGCGACCTGGATGGATCCATGGCGCAAACCGTGTTACTTGTTCGCTTTAGTGGCGGGAGATCTGGCGATGATTGAGGACAAGTTTGTCACCATGTCTGGTCGCGAGGTTGCGTTGCGCATTTATGCTCAGCACAAAAACATTGACCGATGCGGATTCGCCATGGGAAGCTTGCAGCGAGCTATGAAGTGGGACGAAGAGCGCTTTGGTTTAGAATACGACTTGGATCTGTTCAATATCGTCGCCGTGGATGATTTCAACATGGGTGCGATGGAAAATAAGTCGTTGAATATCTTCAACTCCCGTCTCGTGTTGGCGTCGCAAGAGAGCGCGACGGATGCCACGTTTGAGCGAATTGAATCCGTCATCGGGCACGAGTACTTCCATAACTACACCGGTAACCGCATCACGTGCCGAGACTGGTTCCAGTTGTCTTTGAAAGAAGGATTGACCGTGTTCCGCGACCAAGAGTTTACGTGCGATTTGCACTCACGCGCCGTCAAGCGCATCGCTGACGTGCGCTACTTGCGCGCCGCGCAGTTCGCCGAAGACGCGTCTCCTCTGGCGCACCCAGTCCGCCCCGAGTCTTACCAAAAGATCGATAACTTCTACACGCTGACGGTGTACGAAAAAGGTGCAGAACTCATTCGCATGTACCACACGCTTCTCGGACGCGAAGGATTCCGCAAAGGGTTTGATTTGTATTTCGAGCGACACGACGGCCAAGCGGTGACAACTGATGACTTCTTCCGCGCCATGTCCGACGCGAACTCTACGGACATCGAAAAACTCAAGCTGTGGTATTCTCAAGCCGGTACGCCGGCGTTGGAAGCGGCGGGCGTGTACGATGAAGTGGCCAAGACGTACGCATTGACTTTGACGCAAACGTTGCCAAAGACGAACGATGTCAACGGTGCGGCGGAGAACAAAAAGCCGCAGCTCATTCCGGTGTCGATCGGGTTAGTAGGAGCCGATGGTAAAGACATGGTGTTAAGTGGCGAAATCAAGTGCGAAGGCGACTCGAAAGTGACGTTAAATGACTCGAAGACCACCGCGGTTTGCCGGTTGACGGATAAAAAACAAACTTTTACGTTCAAAGGGATCAACTCCAAGCCGGTGCCGAGTATTTTGCGAGGGTTTTCCGCTCCAGTTAAACTCACGATCACCCCCGAGCTCACCACGGATGAGCTGCTGTTCTTGCTTGCCAACGATAGCGACGAATTCAACCGATGGGAAGCGTCTCAAAAGATTGCGACGAGCATCTTGCATCGCGCATGCCGCAAACACAATGCCAACGAATCGCTGGAGGAAAGCGACGTCAACGTCACTTCTGACCCGTCGTGGGCGAAATACGTCGATGCATGCCGAGGGATCATTCGTGATGCTACTGCGGGCAAGCTCGACCGCGCATGGGTGGAAGAAGCGTTGAGCTTCCCGGCGACGACGCAGTTGATTCAAGATCTCGCCCCGGGCGTGAATCCGGTGAACACGTATAAGGTGCGCAAAGCGTTCGCGCACTCGTTTGCCCTCGAAGCTCGAGCAGACTTGGAAGCTGCACTGGCAACGTGCGATGCCGAAGCCGCGGGCTTAGCGTATGAGGTGGACGGCCCGCAAGTGTCTCGACGCGCTTTGCGCGGTTACGCGCTGCGCATGCTCGGCACTATCGGAGATGTCGGTGGCATGCTGTCCACGGCGTATTCGGCGGCGCAGAACATGACGGACACCGTCGCCGCGCTCGGTGCTTTGTGTGGTCACGATAATCATGCGACGCACAAGAACGCCGCTTTCGATGACTTTTTGCACAAGTGGGAAGACGACAACAATGTCAGCTGCACGTGGCTTCGCATGGCGGCGGCTGAAGCCGGCGCAGGCGACATCGCCGCAGTGGATGAAATGAAAGCCATCATGGCGCGCGCCGTGTACGACGCGAAGAATCCGAACAAGTTTTACTCCTTAATCGGTGGCTTTGCCGGCGGTAACGTCCCCGGGTTCCACGCCGACGACGGCTCTGGCTACGCGTTTGTGAGTGACGTCTTGCTGTCAACGGACGCCATCAACCCGCAAGCGGCGTCGCGAATGGCGTCTCCGTTCGCCAAATGGCGCTTGTACGACGACAAGCGTCAAGGATTGATGAAGGCTCAGCTCCAGCGCTTGCTCGCGGCGAAGTTGAGCCCCAACTTGTTCGAAATCATCTCCAAGGCGATGCAAGATTAAAAGCGCTAGACGAACGAAATGCAAACGCACCTCCGATGGTGCAACGAACTACATTAGAACGAGGAACATTAAACAAACTAAGACTGCCGCCACTTCGCTAAAATAATCGCCACAATCCACTGCATGACGGCGACACTGATCGCGATCCAAACGATGACGACACTCGCGACGATCGCGCGCCACCTGTTCAACATCGCCCGTCCCAAGATGTCCCGCTTGGGCAAGGTCCCCGCGTCGAAGCGACGCCGCATATCGCGAATAAACGCCTCAAACGCGTCAATATTTTGATCCATGCGTTCAAACATCTCCAGCGCCGGTTCGCACGCGTATAAATCTTCGTCAACCATATCCAAAAGCGCGTTCGCGCACCGCCGCGTCCTCGCCCGTTCGCTCGTCGGATCCTCCTCCTTCGCGTCGTCCACATCACTCACATCATCCAAACTCGTCTCCACGCGAACCCAATTCGAGTCCTCGTTTGGTGTGTACGTCCCATTGAACCCCATATCTCGCTCGTGTGCCATAATTTCTCTCACCAATCGTCGTATATCGTCCCCGTCTTCGTCGTGCGCGCGTTCGCCCAAGTCCTCGCCCTTCCCATCCGTCGCGCGAGTAAAGTCTAATGAATACCTCCTTCCCGCGCGCTCGTATCCGCGCTGAGCGAAGAATTCATCCAGCGACGGCGGCCACGCGTGTGCCCACGGTTTGTTCGTCAGCGCCTCCATCGTCGTCCCGTCGTCGTACGCGCGCGTCATCCTCGGTCTTCAACTGACGTCGTGTTCGCACAAAAAGAACCGTTTTCAACCGTTTTTCCATCGTCCGAGACTGCGCGACGACGGTCGTTCTTGAATCATAACTCAAAACACCGACCCACACGAAAAACCGCAGTGTTACGCCACACCAACGTTCGTCCATCGACGGACGACCGCACGCGTTCGATGGCGAACGGTTCGATGGCGCTCGCGCGCGCGCGCACCGCTTTGATCGCGTGCGCTTTGATCGCTCTGACGTCGCGCATCGCTCGCGCGCGCGCGATGACGCCGATTCGCGCGTATGCGAGCGCGAGCGCGAGCGCGCGAACGCGCGAACGCGCGACGCGCGCGCGCGTCGAGCGCGCGAGCGACGGATTCGAACGCGCGTTCGCGCAACGCGTCGATCATTTCGCGTGTGATGACGATCGAACGTTCGAGCAGAGGTATTTCGCGCGAACGTTCGTCGCACGAGGACGGGCGAGGGAGGTGTACGTGTGCGCGGGCGGGGAAGGAGAGGCGTTGAGCGCGAGCGTCGTCGAGGACGACGGGGACGCGCACTGCGCCGATGCGGTGGCGCTCGCGAAAGCGAGAGGAGGCGTAGTCGTGGCGTTGGAGCACAGGTTTTACGGCGCGAGTCAGCCCACGGGGGATCTGTCGGTGGGGAGTTTGAAGTATTTGTCCAGCGCGCAAGCGTTGGAGGATTTAGCGACGTTCGCGACGACGGCGTTGACCTCCTTGGGCGCGAGCGCGGATGCGAAGATCGTCGTGTTCGGTGGAAGCTATCCGGGGATGTTGGCGAGTTTTTTTAGGACCAAGTATCCGCACATCGCGCACGCGGCGGTGGCGAGCAGTGCGCCGGTGCGCGCGGAGTTGGACATGAGAGGGTATTACGACGTCGTGGGCGACGCGTTACGCGAAGCGGACGTCGGAGGGAGCGATGGATGCTTCGATGCCGTTTCGCGAGGTTTCAGTGCGATATCTCGCGAATTAGCCACCGCGCGCGGACGACGGGGATTGGAGGAGAAATTCAATCTGTGCGGCGTCGAGCCGCTCGACGCGTTTGGTGGACGAGACGCATTCGCAATGACGCTGCAAATGATATTTCCCGCGCAGAACAACGACCCGTCGTGCGCGATGACGGATGATTCGTGCTTGAATATCGCTAAGGCGTGCTCGACGATGCTCGCGATGGAGAACAAGCTCGATGCCGTCGCGGCTCTCGCCCAATTAGCGTATCGCGACGAGTGCGTCGACATTGATGGCGAGGAGTCGCTGCGCGATTTAAAAAACGAGGTTCCCGACCCCGCGGGTGACGGCGCGCGCCAATGGACGTGGCAAACGTGCACAGAATTTGCATTCTTTCAAACGTGCGAGCGCGAATCGAGGTGTCCATTCAAGCTCGATCCGCCGGCGAACACGCTCGAGTCGTACGAGTGGTTATGCCGCGAGCTGTTCAACATCGATGTCCACGACATCGCCGCCGCCGTCAATCGCACCAATGCGCGCTACGGCGCCGACGTTTCGGGAGGAACGCGCATTCTCTATCCCAGCGGGTCCGTCGATCCATGGATAGCGAATAGCATCACGCGCTCTCGATGGCTCGCGCCCGCGTTCGTCGTCCCCGGCGCGAGTCACCACGCGTGGACGCATCCTCCAAAATCATCCGATTCCCCCGCCGTCGTCGACGCTCGGGCGAGGATAAAAACTCAAATCACCGCTTGGCTCGAACGCGAGCGCGCGGGCGCTCTGCGCACCTCTTAGGCTTCGAATGACTGTTCGTCGCTTCGAGCCATCGTTTGGGTGGAGTAATCCAATAATCATCTGCCACTCTTCACACGCGCGCACGCGCTCGATGCCTGGATCGTTGCGCGCGCTCGAAGATGCATCCCTCGAAGACGCGTTTGCCCTTTCCCTCGCCGCGGGGTGCCTTCACGCGCTCACTGGACCCGATCACATCGCCGCCGTAGTCGCTCTCGTCGCCGCCGCGCGCCGCGAACGAGCCGCTCGAGACCATGAAACATCCCCAAAAGCCGCATCGAAGGACGAGGCGCTGTGGAAATCATGCGCGAAACAAGGCTCGCGCTGGGCGATCGGACACACCGTCGGTTTAGGTATCATCACCGGGGTGTTCTTCGCGTGCGCGAGACGCTTGGACGTCGACGCCGTGCAGCTCGCGAGCGACATCATCGTCGGGATCACGATGATCGTCCTCGGTGGGATAAATTTACGATCAGGGATAATATATTTCATCAAAGAGCGTCGCACCGCGGCGCATGTCGAGGATTGCGATGCGAGTGGCTCGCACGAGGAGGAAGCCGTCGTCGTCGTCGAAGCCGGGAGCGAAGCCCATCGCGAGGCGCACGAGCTGAACATTCCGCACGAGCACGTCTCGAAGACCGAGGACGGAATAGAGCGCAACGATGAAGGAACGAATGGTGTGGATGCGAAGGTTCAATCAAAAGTGATGACGGAGAAGCAGACTTTATGGCGACGACTGCGGGCGATGCGGACGATGAGCGGCGATTCGACGACGTCGAAAGGACGATGGTCGGCATATGTAGTGGGATTCGTTCACGGCGTTTCGGGATTAGCAGGCGTCGTGTACGTCTTGCCCGTGGTGTTCTTGACCGACGCCGAGCGAGTGGTTTTGTATTTATTTGGATTTTTCTTGATGTCGATGCTCGCGATGACGGCGTTTGCGGCGATTTTAGGCTCGGCGCCGCAAAGCGGGCCGAGGCTCGCCGTGCGCATACAAATCGCGTGCGGCGTCGGCGTCCTTGCCTTTGGTGTCACGTGGATCGCTCTCACCGCAGTCGGTAAATTAAACTTTTAGCGGCGTGTAAATTATTATTGTAAAACGGCGCAAAAGAGCACAAAGAAATGATGAATGGTGCGCGCTACAAGAACCATGCGCTCGCGAGCTTCTTTCGCGTCGCCTCGCCTAAAGCGTCGCCCGCGCCTAGAGCATCGATTATCCTAACTACCAATTTTCGCCCGTGCTCGCGAACGTCTTGCGGGCCGTAACCCGGCCTGACGCTCTTTAAAGCCACGACCGCCGCGCGCTCGACATAACCAGAGGCGAAGAGCGCCGAAGCGTACACGCGCAACGCCTCAAAATCCTTTGGCGCGTCTTCATGCGCGCGCGCTAACTCCTCGACATCCATCGCCGTCGAATCGGCGTCGCGCATCAAAGAAATCCTCGCCTCGAGCATGCGCACCTCTCTAGGCTCAGGAAACCCTTCGACTAATTTTCGAGCTTCGACGAGCAACGCGTCGGCGGATTCCACGTCGCGCGGCGACGCGCGCAAAGCCAATCCCCCCGATACCGCCATCGCTTTGCACCTCAACGCGGGTCCGACCCCGGCGCCTGCATCGGCGTTTAACACCTTGGTGAGCGCCTGGGCCACGTGCGTGCGCGTGATATCATCTAAAGTCTCTTTGGCGTTGAAGACGACGTCCTGCGCCGCGTCCACGAGAGTGGCAAAATCTGAATTCGCCATCAGCTCCTCCGTCTTCCCTGGAGCGTCGCCCACGGATTTCGCCAATGCCGATATAAATTTCTCCACTTCGCTCTCGGGGATCGCGCCTTTGAACTGATTGACGAATTGTCCCCGCGTCATCGCCATCACCGTCGGCAGCGAAGCAATCTTCAGCTGCGCGCACACGCCCTCCAGCGCCGGGTCCTCGACGTTGAGCTTCAGCAGCGCTACTTTGGGATGATACTTTTTCACCACGCGCTCGAGCACAGGGGTGAGTTGCTTGCACGGACCGCACCAATCGGCATAAAAGTCAAAGACAAGCGCGACGGCGTGACTCTGGGCGACGACGCCGTCGAGCTGCTCTGGCGACGTGATCTCTGACACCGCGGGGAGAGCGACGTGGGGTGAAGCGGGCGCGGCGAAGTGCCTGACGGCAATTGACGCGCGAGGGAGGAACGCGCGGCGGGAGAGCTGACGAAGCGCGTGCGACATGTTAGCGAGCGCGAGTCTTCGAGTGCGGAGGGGCGCGGAGACGGCGCAACGCAGTGTTTTGTATTCATACAACGATGGAGAGCTAGAATAAGGCGAAATGCGAGGGATAAATGAACCTTAAAAAATCACATCCCCCCGCCGCGCATCATCTTTTGCATCATCTTAGGGTCCATGCCTTCCATCTGTTTCATCATGTTCGCCAAACCAGCTTGGCCGCCGATCATGTTTAACATTTGCGGGGGCAAAGCGCCCGCCATTTGTTGCATTTGCTGCGCCATGACGTTGGGGTTTCCCCGTCCGGGTTTACCGCTAGGCATCTTGATGCCCTTCATCTTGCCCATCATCTTGGCCAAACGCTTGTACTCTTCGAGAAGAGTGATGATTTCGTGAGGCGAGCGACCCGCGCCGCGTGCGATGCGCGCCAGACGCTTGGCATTAAAAATCTTCACGTTCGGTGCGTCGAGCTCGGCGTCGGTCATGGAGTCCATGAGCACCATCATGGATTTCATGCGCTTCGTGCCTTCGACTTCGCTCCCCTTCGGGATCATGTCGGCCATGCCCGGCATCATGCTCATCAACGACGAAATAGGCCCCATGTTTTGCAAGTTTTGGAACTGTTCATACAGCAAACGCATGGTAAACGTACCGGATTCGAACGCATCGACGAGCTTTTCCGCACTCGCCTCAGGAACAGCTTCGGTCATCTTCTCTACTAATCCGCGCACGTCGCCCATACCTAAAAGCTTGGACACGAAGGATGTCGGCTCAAACGCCTCGAACTCGCCGATGTGCTCCCCGGTACCGATGAACAAAATCGGCGCCTTGGTTTCGGCAACAGCGGAGATCGCCCCACCGCCTTTGGCGTGTCCATCGAGCTTGGTCATGATCACCCCCCCAACGTCCACGGTGGACGCAAATGCCTTGGCTTGGTCCGCCGCCGATTGCCCGATGGATGAATCCATGACGAAGATGGTCATGTTCGGCTCGACGACGTTTGTGATTTCTCGCATCTCCTCAAAAAGCGATTCCTGCTGCTTATGTCGCCCCGAGGTATCGACAATAATCATATCATGCTTTTCCTCCCTAAACTTCTTCACCCCAGCCGCGGCGATCTTCGCCGGATCGCTCTCCGTATACGACCCGTAGAATGGAATCTTCGCCTTGGTCGCGTTTTGCTTCAACTGATCAAACGCCCCCGCGCGAAACGTATCCGCGCACACGAGCGCTGGCTTAAACCCTTTCCTCGCGTAATAATGCGCAAACTTCGCGCACGTCGTCGTCTTCCCCGCGCCTTGTAATCCCACGAACATCACCACGTTCGGTTTCCCTTTCCTCGGGGCGAATCGTCCTTTCCCATCCCCGCCGCCGCCGGACACCAATCGCGTCAGTTCCTTAAATACCGCCCTCTCGAGCACTTTTTTCGCGTTCACCCCACTCGGTAACTTCTCTAAATCAACCTCTCGCGCTATATTCTTCCTCATTTGCACCACCGCACTGACGTTCACGTCCGATTTCATCAACGCGTTGCTCACATCCTTCAAGCACGCGTCCACGACGTCGTCGTCGATCACGACGTGCGCGTTTAACTTTCTCATCGCTTGCGTGATCGCATTTCCCAGGTCATTCAGCACCATGTCTTTGTGCGTTCCCTCGTGCGTCTCTCCTCGTCCGTGTCCTCGTCGTCGTCCTCCTTCGACGCGTTCGTTTCCCGCGTGTCTGCGAAATGCCGTCGACGCGGACGACGACGTCGTGGACGTCGCGCACGACGGTCGGTCGGACAGGGAGGTCGGTCTGGTCGGTCGGACATGGAGGTCGGTCGGTCGGACATGTCGGACAGGGAGGTCGGACTGGACCGCCCGTGACTGACCTCCTGTCCGACCCGACGCGCGACCCACGACGACGAGTGCTGAATCAGGACGCGAGCTTCCCGATCGGCGATCCGCGCGCGCCGATCGTCGACGACGTCGACGCGTTCGACGGCGTGCGGCGGCGGCGCGTCGACGCGCGTCGCGTCGCTCGAGCACTCGACGACGCGCGATGGGGGACAATAAGATTTGGAAAGCGGTGAAACCGTACGTCAACGGCGGGCTTTCGGGAATGGCGTCGACGTGTGTGATTCAACCCATCGACAGTGCGTGATTGAAGACGACGACGACGACGACGACGACGACGACGGGCGCGCGAGCGAGCGCGAGCGAGAACGAGATCGAATGATGGAACGATGGAATGATGGATGAATGATGATGAGTGATGACGACGAAGACGAGGGATGAAGGAGAGAATGGAGGGAAAGAAAAAGGAGAAAGAGACTGACGAAAGACGCGGATGAATCGTAGTTATTAAGGTTCGATTACAGCTCGGATCGACGGGCGGACCGCTCGGGACGGCGGCGGCGATCGTGAAGAATGAAGGCTTTGGCGCGCTCTACACCGGTTTATCCGCGGGTTTGTTGCGCCAAGCGACGTATACGACGGCGAGATTGGGATTGCACTCGCAATTTGTCGATCAGTTGAAGGCGTATAATAACGGGGCGAACTTGACGTTGGCGCAAAAGGCGGGGGCGGGTCTCGCCGCCGGCGGCTTGGGCGCGATCGTCGGTTCTCCGGCGGATCTGTCGTTGATTCGCATGCAAGCCGATGGGACTTTGCCCGCGGCGGAGCGCCGTAACTATACTGGTGTCGCGCACGCTTTGACGGACATCGTCAAGAAGGATGGTCTCGGTGGGTTGTTTGTCGGCGCCGGTACGACATCCATTCGCGCCATGGCGCTGAACATGGGCATGCTCGCGTCCAACGACCAAGCCAAGGAAATGATGGCGGCGAACGACATCAAAGGTTTCCCGGCCACGCTCGGTGCCGCTGCCATCGCTGGTTTCTTCGCTTCTTTCTTCTCCTTGCCGTTCGATTACGTCAAGACGCAGTTGCAAAAGCAAAAGCCCAAGCCCGACGGCACGATGCCGTTCAAGGGCTTCCTCGATTGCTGCGCGAAGACCATGGCTTCAGGCGGTCCGTTGAAGTTCTACACCGGCTTCCCCACGTTCTACGTTCGCATCGCCCCGCACGCGATGTTGACTCTGCTCGCTCTCGATGCCATCAACGATATTCAAAAGAAGAATGGTTTTTAAATTGTTTGGCTCTCGTCTCTCGCTCGCGCGACGCCGACGCGGTCGACGACGTTCGTGTCGTCGTCCACGTCCGTCGCGCGCGCGAAACGGCGCCTTATTTCTCGACTTATCGCACATCACAAAGTAGCCCTATCAAGTATCAATACTGTACGTTCAGTAAGAAATTTACCGAGACACTCGTACGCGCTCGCGCTCGATTCCGCTCGCTTTCGCGCGAATCGCGTCACTTCGCACCTCCTCCCCCGTCGAAAGCGCGCGCGTACGGTCGCGCGCGCCTTCGACGCGCGTCTTCGCGCGTCTCCAATCCTTTTCCCCAGGCGCACTCGCTTAAAATGTTTGCTTTCGCCGTGGCCGTCCGGCTCGGCGCTCTCGCGCGCGGGCGTCGCCCGCGCGCGCGCCCCTTCGCCCGCGCCACCTCAGCGATCACTCAAGGCGACGTCGCTCGAGGCGCGGCGCACGAACGCGAACGCGAAAGCACGCTGCGCGGGATCGTCGTCAACGCGCAGGCGAACTACTTGCGCGTGGTCGTCGCGAGCGCGGCGCTCCCCGAGGAGCGCGTTCGCGAACGCGCGAAACAGTTTGAGGATGCAAAAAAGCGAGCGAGAGAGGCGAACGCCACGGACGACGTCGCAAAGCTCGAGGCGATGAACGCGAAAGAAGGACCGATGGAGTTGTTGTGCGTCGCACGAGCGCTTTTGAAGAAGATTAAGAGGCAAGTGCTCGTCGGCGACGAGGTTCTCCTGAGCGGCGTCGATTGGGTACAAAGTCGAGGAATGATCGATGACGTCGTGGAGAGGAAAAGCGAGCTCGTCGAGCCGAGGATAGCGAACGTCGATCACGCGCTTTTAGTTTTTGCCTTGGACCAGCCACCGCTGGAGGTGAAGCAGCTGACGAGGTTTTTAGTGAGCGTGGAGGCGACGGGGGTGCCGTTTACGCTCGTGTTGAATAAGTGCGAGTTGTTGAGCGAGTTGGAAGTCGCGGACTGGCGCGCGAGATTAGAGGGGTGGGGATACGACGCGAAAATCATATCTGTCGCGACGGGTGAGGGCGTGGAGGAGTTGGAGGCGGCGTTGAAGAATAAAACAACCGTGTTGGCGGGACCGAGCGGAGTCGGGAAGAGTTCGCTGATCAATAGGCTAAGGTTTAAGAGCGCGCTGACGAGCGCGTTGGAGAGCGAAGTCGAAGGCAACTTGGTGGAGGAGTGCAACGCACGGGATGGCGACATCGATGGAGCGTCGACGTCGACGGCGCCGAAATACATCACGGACCTCGACATCGAAGGCGGCGGCGGTGGACGGTTGAAGCGCGGCGAACGCTCGGTGGAGGATGATGTGGCGAGGAACGCGCTTTCCACGCTCGATTTGCAGACCGTCAAGGGCGTCGGGGCGCGCAGCGGTCGCGGTAGGCACACCACGCGTCACGTCAGTTTGCTGAGCCTTGAAATCGGCGGCTTTTTAGCGGACACCCCGGGATTCGGCTATCCTTCCCTTGAAGGCTTCGACACGGACAAGCTGGCGTTATGTTTTCCAGAAATTCGCAACGCTCTCGCAAATTCCGACGCGCGGTGTGCGTTTTCCGATTGCACGCACCGCGAAGAGCCCGGATGCGTCGTTGTCGACGAGTGTTGGGAAGAAGAACGTTACAACTTGTACTATGAACTCTTCGCGGAAGTGAAGAAAATCGCGGAAACCGAGCGCATGGCTACCGGTCGCGAGTCTCGCGTGCGTTACAAATCTGCTCTCGGCAAGGACGCGATGCGTATGGAGGCTAAGCTCGAGACCAAATCGCACCGCCGCGTGAGCCGCCGACGCGGTCGCATGTCCACGTCTGACCTCACAAACGAAGCTCTCGAAGACGACGAAAACGACGACGAGGACGATAACAAACCTTAGGCCATCAATCATCATAGCTTCATTTAGATCAATTTTAATTCATTTCGCGCGTTGTCGATATAAATTCCCTCCTGCGCTCGCGTTTCGCCCTCCTTTCGTCGCGCTCGTCTCTCGAGTCGTCACTTTGTGCCTCCACACGATGCCTCCGAAGCGCGCATCGACGCCTCCGTCGCCGTTAAAATCCCATCGCACGTCTCGTGATGTTCCCGAGCGCGTCGCCGCGACGTCGCCCGCGCCGAACGAAGAAGACGTCACCCCAGAATCTTGCGACGCGCAGTTGGAACTCGTGCAAGAGATCGCGCACGAGCTGCGCGCGCTCCAAGCCACGCTGGAGGACGAGCGAGTGAAGAACCCGAAAAAAAGTGGCGATTGGGAAGTTGATGATTATTCCGAGCCCATGATTCGCGCGCTGATGAAGTTGCGCTCGGCGCAAGTGCGCGCGCTCATGGGGTTGGAGCACTTGAAGCGCGAGACGGCGCGAAGAAACGCGGAGCGGGATAAGAGTCGCGTGCGCGTGAGCACGGTGGCGTATGAATTGGCGCATCTCGAGGCGGAAGCGAAAGCACAGGAGAAGTTTGATAAGGATGGGGAGGATTTGTTTGAAAAGTATGGGATCGAGTTGATGGATGAAGAGTCGTACGTCGCGGCGACGACAAAGGCGAAGGAACTCGACGCACGAGAGTTGATGTTGATGCGTTTACAACACGAGTTAGAACGTCGAAAAGCGATGGTTGATGAACAAAACGCATTGAAGCGGGAGCTAGAGACGCTGAAGAAAGAGGAAGAGGAATTAGCGAAGTTTTGGGACGTCGCAAAGGAACAAATGAAGGAAGCTCAAAGCGCTTGTGAACCGTTGCGTCGCAAGTTTGATTTACCAACTACGACGACGACGACAAGGCTGGATGAGCGCGTGCGCGCGCTGACAATGCCGTTGTACGTGCTGTATACCCAGCTGCAATATTTAAAAGAGACGCACGAAGATGATTTTACGGTGGAAGTGTTTGGGCGTTTGGACGACGTGAAGAGTTTCGCCGATCGAGAGCGCTTGCGGCGGGACGACGCGGAGGATGGCGAAGTCGAGGTCAAGCAGCAAGGCAATCGCCGGCATCAAAATCGCGGGCGCGGTGATCGTGGTGGAAGATTCGGCAAGTCGACGCGCGAGACGCCGTCTTCGTCAGTTTACGATGAATTTCCGTTGCGCGTGCAGCTCGACATTGACGGATGCGCGATTGAATTTGCGCACCTCACGAGGCTAAACGTTATCACCGCCGTAGCAAAAAAAAGCGAATCCGTCAAGAGACAGCGCGGCGCTAAGGGTGCGGCGGCGATTAAGTCTGACAACGACGATTACGACTCGCTCTTGGCCGATTTGCTGTTTCCAAATGACGACGGCGCCGAATCTCCAAATTATGCCTCCGCCCCGGCGAATGCGGATTTCAAGTTTGACGCCTCGTGCGCGCCAAGCGGCGGACGACCTTATAAGTGGGTGCAAAATTTGTGCGGTCTTTCCTTTCTTCCCCCGATTCCCGCGGAGGTCTCCGATTCTGACTTGAGGACGCTCGCTTCAAAGGCGCGAGCGCGCGACGTCGTCGACGCCGTTCGCCGACGTGTGGCGCAAAAGTAGAGCGATGGTATTAATAGGATATAGGATATAGCCATTAAAGATACAAAACTTGCGAACAGCTTTCCTTTCTACTCGTTTTCAATGCTTCGTTCAACGCGTAGAACCGTTATAATCATTCGCCTTGGAGGGCTGCCCCGATCCCAAAAGCTTAGATTGCGCTTGCGCGAGATCTTCTCTCGCGAGTAACAACTCCTCAAGCGCCGTTTGTGTCATGTGCTTCTGCATTTGTAACTGGTCCAGTAAGACCTTCTTTTCGCCCTGCACGTTCGCTAACTTGTTCGCGAGCAAGTTTTCGCTCGCCTCGGTGGATTCGTTCGGAATGCCCGAGAAATTATCCTCCACCAAGTAGTGGCTGCCTTTCGGCATATTCCACGATTCCGGAAGCACGAGCATGGAATTACTCCCGTCCTGCCACCGCACCGTTGAACCATCCGATGCTTTGACGACGTACTTATAAAAGAAGATCCCTCCCGCCGGAAGCTCCACGCTCGCCTTCCACACGTTCCCTTGATGCCACTTCAGCGCCACCGCTCGCTTCTGATCCCACGCCCCCAACGCATCGTGCGACCCGAGCACGCGCACGTCCTGCCCAAACACCGCTTCGTAATGAATCTCAAAATCCACCACTATCCTCACCCCGGTTAACGCGGCGTAATCGCGCGCGACGGGCGACGCGCTCACGACTTTCAACCCAATCGCGTTCGCCCTCGCGTCGACCAACGCTTGCCCTCTCGGCGCTCCCGCGCCGTCGTCCTTGCTTGCCACCCCCCCGTCGTCGCCGCCTCCATACGCCGCCGTTTTCGATGTCACGCCGTTCGCATTCGCGCTCGGCATTCGCGTTCGCCCTCGGCTCTCGCGCGCGCGCGCGCGCGCCTCCGCGTTCGCCGCGCGCGCGCGCGCGAACGCGACGAACGCACTCGCTTTCGTCATTCGCGCCTCCATTCGCGCCTCCACGGTCACACGCGCGATGAAGACTTTGCGTCTATCCACGCCTCACTCCGCGTCAACGCGCGAACGGCGGTGACGCGCGATCGATCGCCTTTGGTGACGCGAACGACGCCGCGGGCGTCGATGGATGCGTCGACGGGGTGAGCTTTTTGAGTCACGACCAGGCGTCGTGTGTCCCCGACCGACCGACCGAACGACACCAGGACCACCGTCGATCGGGGGATGGCGGAAGAGATAGCGTTCTTGAATCACGACTCGTCGTGAGCGTGGTCGGTGCGTGTGTGGGGGGTGAAGGATTCGAGAACGACGAGTCGTGTCGTCGAGTCGAGTCGTGTCGTCGAGTCGTGTGGTGATGGGTGATGGGCGCGCGCGCGAACGAGGCGCGAACGGCGAACGCGAACGGGGTAGTGAAACGACGATTCGACGCTTCACGAGACGCGAATGACGCTAGGGCGACGGAACAAAGTGTTTTTTGTCAACGTCGTATTTGAACAAGGCGTAGGAGTGGAGAAGGTTATCGCAGAGAGGCGATGACGTCGCGAGCGCGAGCGCGGAGGGCGTCGCAGCGCGAGCGCGCGTCGTCGCGAATGGAGGCGAGGACGGCGTCGCGAGCGCTCCGCGCGTACGCCTCTAACGACGGGACATCCAGGACATCATCCACGCTCGCTTCACATGACGCGTTGGGATGACGTGAGAGAGAGACTTTCGGAGATTTCTCGCGCGCGGGCGACGGTTCGGGAACGGCGGCGACGTCGGCGGCGAGAGCGGCGCCGCGCGCGCGTTTCCGCGCGGGCGGTTTCGGCGCATGCGCGCGTCGACCCACAGACTTAGTCGCGACGTTAGCCACCGCATCAACGCCCGCGCCCGCGCGATCGCCGGCGTTTTCTTTGTCACCCTCTCGTTCAGCCTCGACGACGACGTTCGACGCGAACTCCGCGCCCGTCGTCTGCGTCCTCGTCGTCGTCGTCGTCGTCGTCCCACTCGTCATCGTCCCACTCATCGTCATCCCACTCGCCGCTGTCTCCAACCCGTTTTCCCCTAAACTCACCACCATCACCGTCGCCTCGCCGAGCTTAATCACGCCTCCGTGTCTCAACGCGACGCCGCTCCC
>Ga0222712_10000917_pt1 | contig 37688 bp, 42 predicted proteins | sample C33_657DmetaG_FD_165043 | JGI IMG/M metagenome (GOLD analysis project Ga0222712, IMG submission 165043) | Estuarine water microbial communities from San Francisco Bay, California, United States - C33_657D | ecosystem: Environmental > Aquatic > Marine > Unclassified | place: USA: California... | reverse complement strand
CACTCTATCTTCCTATCTTTGCCGCGAACCTGAGCGAGTTACTTCGCGTGCATGGATATGTTCTTGATCATCGGTGGTCAGGGATGGCCGTAGTACGATGGATCTATAAGATCCATTGTAATGCGGGGAAACGATATCCCGCTATCCACCATAGAAATCTCCAGGAGGACAAGAATCAGTTTTATGACGTGGTGACAGACGATCTCTTGCAGGGGTTTCTGTCCGAGTGGAAGCATATTCCCGACTTTATGAATGATACTAAACATGGGCGTATTGTTTGGGATGAGCTAAAGGATCTGCTGTGGGCACATGTTGATCTGGAAGAAAGTCCTCAGGGCAAGCTGGTCTCCAGTTGGTTCGAGTCATCTGATACAGAGTCGGATGGGGGAGGAAAGGGAGATGTCTACCTCAATGATGCTGCTGCAGGATTTCACGGATATTAAAAGTAGTCCCAAGCACTAACCTTATTCCCAGGTATGAGAGTTTTTAGGGAGAATACCAATGGTAGATGCTTGTCTCTTAAATTCAGCCACCTTCTTGTCAAAGGCAAGTGCATCCGGAGAAGTGGGAGTATTCCGTTCAATATCACCTGCATTTTTCAGGGTATTGGCCGGCTTTTTTCCATAACATGTGACTCCATAGCGCAGCTCTGGATTATCGAAATAGCCTCCGTTCACGCCTACCTGTCCACACACATCTCCTGCATCGGCTCCGTTTTGGGTCTTATCATACGTTTCCTGAGAGGTAGGATAGACTGCCATCTGCCCTTTGACCCAGCCATAATTACACCAATCAGCACCCTTTGACCACGCCTCTTTGACTTGATCATACGTTGCTAATTCAGCACCCAACGCCTTGCACAGCGGCTCGGCATCATAATAACTATATTTATTGGATGATACATTGAAGACTTCCTTTCCAAGACTGGGTAAAACTTTTTCCACCACTGCACCAATCGAGCGGGACTCCTCTGGAGACTCTTCTTCAGGCTCAGGTTCAGATGCGGATTTGGGTGTAGATGTATCTGCCCCAAAGAAAGACCCAATACTACTGGTCATATCAGACCATCCCCTCTCAAGTTCGCTTTTAAAGATGTATAAGAGTGCTGCAGCTACTCCAATGGCAATGGCAATCATCACATACGTCATGGAAAACATAGACGTGACGGATGACATGTTTGGCATAGATGGATATGTTGCTGGTTGACTAGCAGGAAGTATGCTAGCAGGAAGTATACTATTTAAAATACGTGAATTCTGCCTATTCATCTATACTATCTATTCTGTGGAAAGTTCACCGCCGGTATATCTAAACACCTGACTCAGGACGCGTACGATTTCCACCGCGGGAATTAATATAGTCCCTCTGTTCTGGTGTTGTGCAGACGCATCCACCATCGCAAGAATAGGATGCACCGCAGCAGGAGGGCTTGCACTGATTATTTTTAAACATGAATAAATTATCGGGTCCCAGCTCGCCCTGTGGTGCAAGCAGTGGTTCATTCGGGGAAGTAACCCTCCACTGACTGGAGGTTCCAGTCTTCAGCTTCAGCCCATCGAACTCGCCCATCGGTGCATACGCATCCTTTGCCCCTGCAGCGTCTGATCCCAAGTTTGCAAAATTCTCACGAAAGCCAGATTGCATATAGGCCGCAAAGCCTTCGCCAGTTGGCCTGAACGCCGGAGAATCAATCATGATCATTAGCACATTTGCAACAATCAGTGCAATTAACGCAGCCACAAGGAACATATTTCTCTTGTTCATTTCTATTGAGACAGGAGAGAAGGAATTCTTCCACAGTGGTAAAGTGTTCACTTCCTACTTCATTCACATCTCGAATGATGAGACCATTTAGAAGAAAGGTTCCAGACTCTGTTCCAATATGCATCAAAGGAGATTCCTCGTTACGTACCAATCGTCCAGGGCGTATCCATCCCTTGGATGTTAGGATTCGTACAGATGCATTTGGCGTCGTCGCATTTCCTAGCTCAACGGAACGATAGATACTCGTCACCCGCGTCAGACCATTCATATCCTGAATCAGATCACCAACCTCAATCGAATCAATGGTCACACTCTTTCCATCGCGATTTACCACACTTTTTGATCCAACGAGTCCCATCTGACCTGCAACAGGGATAGGCGTGCCGAGGAGAGAGGATATCATTCGGTCAAGCGCTTCATCTCCGCGATCCAAATGTGTCCAGTCGCGAAGAAGAAGTTCAGCCTCACCCTTAACCGTCCAGGTGCGTGTCGAGGTCACGAGAGAATAAACATAAGGAGGAGATTCACAGGGAACGGCTCGAACATGATCTTTTGCAAAGACCCAAGCTGACTGTACGGTATCATAGACAATGTGCAGACTTGAAATCACCACAGAATCAATCGTCACAGAAGATCCTCCTTTTCCGTACAAGATTCCCAGGACGCGCCCCTCATCTAAGTTCTCCCCAAGTCGAATGGATTCCACAGGTTTCCAGCCATCTTTTGCTTTCACTAAGGTTCCTGGACTCACACAGTTAAAGGATCCTTGCATCCCCCCCACCTGACTCTCATATCCAAACGCAGAAATAGCAATAATCGTAGGAATAATAAGAATTCCAATAAAGGGGGAGATAGGGATAAAAATCAGGAACAGAAGAGAAATAATAATAATGAGAAGAATAATAATCACCTTAATAAATAATTGAATCGTATTCGTAATACTTTTCACAACCGAGACTCCCGCAAACGCAGCAGCGATGGTAATTCCAAAGATACGTTCAAAGGCACTATTCAATTGACCAAAAACACGGCGCATATTGGCCAACAGATATCCTGTTTTTTTCCAGGCGTAATTGATGAGGGAGTTAAAGGGATTTGCCACTCCCGTGGATGCGGCATTTCGCATCGTATTGATCGAATTGTTCGTGGTCTTCGCCGTTGAGACTTGAGCCGAGAAGGTACTTAGGATAGGAACCATCACGAGACCTATGGCGCCATCAATTATCTCTTGAATGCAGAATTGAAAATTATCGGATGAAAATTTAGCTCGATCCACATTATCTTTCGGATCAGGAATATAGGAAGCAACTAGCATGCTTACAGGATAACATCGTTTCGATGGCCAGTCGCGTCGCAACTCGTCGAGCTGGGTTGTTAGTGTAATATAAATGAAGAGACAAATATAGAGAAAGGTAACAACTAACAGAGGAAGATACCCCATTCTTCTGTTACTATAGAACATCCTCAGCTATACATGGACGGGCTCAGCTTTCATTGCGGATTCATACGATGTTTGTATAGATAAATCGTGAAGTTCAAACATATCACGAAAGAGAGTTCCTGCGCGTGTCTCGAGAATGGCGGAATCACTCACGGCGAAGCTTATACACAAGCCAGGATGGCTACTCACAGACTCTCCTCTAACCCAAGCCCCCTTCCACAGAGCTGTTGCATATCCAAACCGTTCCCCTTTGTGTTCCGTAAAGGTCGTACATTCACGAACGATGATGGCAGTAATAGTTCCATGACGTACTTTCATTCCAAGTTGAATTAAATTCGCCGGACAATAGCTGCCATCTTCAAGACGTAGTTCTGTGGCAGGATCGACTCCTGTAATATAATTTTTATAGGCGTGATAGGTATGAAGGCGAGTGAGTCCATTAATGCGCTTGAGAATTTTCTCCATCGTTTCTTCATCGGCTGCTTCGGTTTCGTGATAATCGCTAAAGACACGTCCTGCAATAGGGAGAGTATGGGTTGACGTGATGAGACACCGTAGGGGACGATCGACTCCTCCAGACCATATCTCCCCTTTCTTTCCATCGACAGACTCTCCTGACAAGATCCACTTGCCGTTTTCCTGGAGATAATGCATTGTGCTGGCGGTGACGCCAGCTTCGCTGCCTCGGCCTCTTTCGGCGCCGCCGGCGCCTCGGAAGTCAATCATCTGTTGCCCATCTCCAAGAATACTCACCGTCCCTGTGACACGAACCCCATCGATCATATCGCCAATCACCACATCCTTCATTTCCTTGTAGCTACCATTCACCAGAAGCAAGGTTTCAGGAGGGAAACATGCCATAAATGCCATAAATTTAAATATAGTGGTATTGGTAAAGTTCTGCCCTGCCTTGATTCCTGAAAATCCCATATACATCATCGCATACATCGTACCAAAAACACGAGACATTAAAAACTTCAATCGCTGTGCAGAATATTGGATTCGATACATCAATGCCTTCATGCGCCCTGAAAATTCACTAAACACCTTGCTAATATTCCCAATCAGAGTGGAAAAAACCATGCGAACCGAATTAATACTTGATAATAAGGTTGCCAACACTCCTGTAAAGCTACCCAAGATTCCGTAAAAGGGAGAGACGGATACTGATGCACGGGAGTTGAATCCGCCTTGCAAACAGAATTGAAGATTTTCCATGGTGTCATGCCCAAATAATGAGGCAAGAAGCATATATTCAACCTGGCATCGATACTCTCCCCAATTCTCTTTAACAGTATAATAATTGCCAATTGAGGAAGATGCGAGCAGAATTCCGAATAAAATCATGCTTGTCAAAAGAATCGAAAAGAATGATCTTTGGTTTGGTTGACACGTCTCCATGAAATTATCTACTTAAGACGCCATTCTTAGAATACTGCGCACGAACCCAATTGCGATCTTGTGCAAATACGGCAGATATGGCTGGATATTGCTGAGATAACTTGGCGACGGCATTTAATTTATGATAGGTTGTGGATGGACCATAGGCGTTCACTGCTTTTGTTAATGCATTGCGCCTTGATTGTTCAGAATTTTTATAGGAGTATCCATATTTTTTTAAGTCGCCCTTGTGTAAGGGACGAATTAAACTCTTGCGTCTCACACAGGTTGCCGGAATATAGGCGACTTTCTGAACTCCACCTTCCGTATATTTACGCGTATGAGCAACGCGAGAGATTTCTCCATTGCGGCATCCCTGTTTTCCTTGCATGGGAACACAGGTGGAACGAACTGGGCGACCATTTTTACGAGTATAGGCTCTGCGGCGTTGCATATGTTCAGGACAAGGTTCCATCTACTTGTTCGTCAGAAGATCTGTGTGAGGAATCGACTGAAAAGGGATAGTCGCGAAATCTTCGTGTTATCGTATACGTTAGTCTAGGATGAAGGTGAATGTGCCAAGGTAACATATGAGGAGAAAGAGCCCGCAAAAGCTCGACAATGCTATCGTGGAGCTCGGTGTCGGGTTCAGGAATATTGCTTACTATAATATCTGTTACCTGCACTGCATCAATATTCTCACAGTCGACAGTATCATCCGTACACCGATTAAGAAACGCAGTGAGCGCATCATAGACACATTGGAGTCTCGGTAAAACCTTCGTTCTCAGATTCGATGTTGTATGTGTATTGGCAGTACTCTCTTGAATCATCTTTGCATGAAAGGTTTGCAGGAGGGTATCCATTGCCTCGAGCCGTTCCTCAAACGTTGCCATCTCTCTTCTGAAGGAAGGTAAGGAGCAAAAGGAGCGTAAACGCAAAGATAAGAAGAGTGTTTTTTCTCAATGGGGATGCTTTCGCCAAAAAGATACCTAGGAGGCACAGAAGAATCATCAGAAAGAGAATATAAGATAAAAAGACGAGACGATCCATTGGAATGGGGGGATTCTCAAAGGTCTCATAAGGGTTTTCTTTGGTGTCATAGAGGGTGTCAGAGGAAGCTTGGGCGCCAGTTTGAGTTACCTGTCGCATCAAAATACACTGGGGTTTTCCGGTGAGAGGATCATCTGCCCCCACTTCTCCACACTCGCTATGTGCAACAGGAACGGGAACAGCGCTCATTTATATATGCGTACGTTTATTTGGAATAGTTACTCGAGACAACTAGAATGCCTCGCCCTGAATTTCCCCCTGAAGAACCTGTGGTTCCTATCGAGCCAGACATTGCCGCAGCTCGGGCAAAGTATATTCGTGAAACCGTTGAGAAGATCAAGGAGCTTCGGGCGAACGGATCGACGCATGATACCATCCAGGAGGCAACCGGAACGTTCTCTGCGCAATACCCTGGGTTATTCAAAATGATGTTAAGCGATTCATATAACGACGCCTCTCTCCGTACCATGATTACGCTCCTTGAACGTATGGGAACGGGGACTATGTCACAGCATCAAGCCTCGGTCGTAGTTGGACAGAGGCTTCATGATATTTATATTAAACCAAAGCTGAGTAATGCCGAGATGAAAAAGCCTGAGTAATCGTTACGCTGAGACAGAGTATGGGACAGAAAAGGTTTTACACCACGTCATACTTTGCTCAATGGCATCTTTCACATAGGCTTCAATATCCTCCTTTTTCATATACATTGCCTTCCGTATACTTTCCAACTGTAAGTTCTCTTGCCATTCGATTTGCTCCTTGATAGCCCCAATATAGGGAGAATCAGGGGACATAGAGCAGAGCCGTGTAATTGGACTTTCTCTATGCTTGACTTGAGCACGCTGTAAATGCTCAATCCAATCTACCGCCTTTCCTCGATATCCTTTTCCAATGAAATACCGTTCTGAGTTACAGGGGCGGCTGGTGGCTGGTTTATACAGGAGAAAGGAGTCGAATCTAGCCGCAGTTCCAATGATCAAATCGAGCATCACAGGACTATAAATATCAAATAGCTTGATAATCATTGTTCCGCCTCTCGCTAGGCACCGAAGTCCAATCAAAAACGACGCGAGTACCATCTGAAACGCATGCTCTTCCTGCTTCGTATAATCCGTACTGAAATCGAACCCTCCATCCGCAGTAAAAAGCATTGCTCCATTCGCCGTTTCGCAAAAAGCGTCCTGATTCGCTTCTAATAAGACATTTCCTGTCATATCTTCGCCATAGACTAATTGAATCTCTGGATGCTTCTTGAGAAATTTGGATGAGCGTTTCCACCCAGGAATGTGGGAGCGTGTTGATTTTAATGTCATGGCATAGGAATGCTTCAACTTCTCTCGCTCTTTTCCTTGCTCGACCGTGCACTGGAGAAATCCTCCAGGACCTTCGCAAATATGGGCAGAAACCATCGGCGCTGTAATTGATCCCCATATATCCGCCACATAGCTCATTTCCACCATTTTAAAATAGGATCGACTGAGTGGATTCACTAATGCGAGACTGGGGAAGGATTTCGTATCTGACGTAGAAAAAATAGCCTCATAGGGATTGGTGATCTTCTTGCGCAATTCCCATTCATTGGCAAATTCGAATGATGCAATCTCGTCCTTTTTCTCTAAAATGGCCGTGTGGTCATTTTCCACCCATCCCTCACGAAGAAGGATGCACGGTGGAGGATCTCCTTGATAGGAGATCGCTTCAAATAATTCCCAGGTGGGCGTCCCACTCATTACTAGTATGCTATGGGCAGCCTTTAGACAGTGACGCAGTGACGGCCTTTACACCGTATCGTCTTCTTCTATCTCCGCAAACTCAATATCGTCCTCATCCAAGAGCTTGGCGCTAGAGGGAAGCGTCATATTCATCTTCAGGCGGGAAGGAGAACACATATCATCGACCTCACGCATATCGACCGCACCCAAGCCCATCCGCTGATCTTCATCGGGTTCAATCACCGCAGGCTCAGGCATGTTCTTCTGCAGACTCAAGAACGCTCCCTCATCGAGGAGCACTTCCGTAAACGTAGTACCTCCACGCATTGGTTGACCCGTCATAATGTTCGCAGAAACTCCTGTAATAGGATCGATTTCACCAAACACGGCGGCTTTCAGAAGAATTCGCTCCGTCTCCTCAAAACTCGCCTTAGCCAAGGGTCCAATGTCCAGCTTATTAATTCCGTACCTGTCGACGGACATCAGACGTCCCGCTCGTGTCATCACATCCACCAGGAGACCAAGATGCCTGTAGTTAATCTGGCCATCTTCAAACAGAGTCTGAATCTCATTGTACAGAATCTGCCTCGTGGCCTCAATACCCAAATGCCCAAGAACATCGTGCACGTGAGTACTGTAGACCCTGGTACCATCAACAGCAGGATGATTCATTGCCTCCAGGAAATTGCTGCCATCCGTATCCAGGATATACTCCTCCTTGGCCATATACTTCTTCTCCTTTTCATCGTAGACAAAGCGCTCATCGCCCTTGCGGAAGGTGACCGCCTTGATGCCAGGAAAGCCGCGAATAATCACTGAATTCAGGAGCTTGTTCTGGAACTTCTTGTAGGCGGACAAGGCATCCAGAGAGGAGGGATCGCTCTTTCCATCATCCATACTCTTGAGCGTCAGACGAATCCTCATCACCAGCTTCTGGCTATTGAAATCCGAGTAGACCATGCGAATGTTAGTGTCAAAGAGACGACGAAGCACAAAGAGAATATCCTCCATCGTGACATTCTTATCGAACATCTTCTCTCTGTTCAATTCTAGGCGCAGAATCCACTTACTCCAGAGTGTCTCATCTCCCTCAGCAGACACTTCAAAGAGCTTGTAAAACGCCAGGAGATCCTCATCCTCCTTGAGAACGGTATTGGTATCACTGGGATCGTAATAGATAGCCGTCTTCACCGTCATATCTCTCAGCAAGGTCAGTTCCAGATCCTGGGCGACTTCCCTGGCCTTTTCCTTACTGTTACGGAATTCAGGCTTCAAGGGAATGGTCAGAGAGACGGCCTTGGGATTCTGCGTAACCTTCAGCAGCTCCTTCAACCGAGGAACGCCTCGCGTCACATTGGACTTACTTGCCACACCAGCTAAATGGAACGTATCGGCGCAAGCAATGCAGTCTTCTGTCATGAAGTTGCGCGTCTTTTCTACCGTGAAGTCATATACCCTATCTTTCATTGGGACAATCTCCTTAATAGATGTGATCGTATCCCAGATCATGTCGCCAATTGTCTTCCGTCTACACTTGGGAACGTAATCATCTGTGAAATGGTAGACCAGGGCATTCTGCTTCGCTGCATGAGACAGAGTGAATGTCTGAGCAAAGATCTTACTATACTTCACAGGAACATAGAGGGTGTAGTTCGTCCGAACGGAATCGAACACTCCAACATCAGGAGTGCGAGAGGAGAGTGTGCTAAAGATTCCAAAGCGAGCAAGAAGAGTTCCCATGCGACTGATCAACTCCTTTGACACAGAGGTAGCTTTGACACACCCCGTCTTCTTTTCTACCGTGCCATCTCCGCTAATATAGCCATCCATCAGCCCCATCACAAAGGGATCAGGAGCCTGAAAGACCCATTCAGGAAGAGTCTTCTCGTGGCTGACGCGACCAAAGATCTGCATGACTGTGGCCAGAAGTGTGGAATGAATCACGAGACTGGTGGTTGTACCCTTGATACCTGTCTTCTCCGCCTCTCTCTGCTCACACACCTGGTGGGTTCCAACATTCCACTCAGCCATGAGGGCATTCACTCTCTCCAGGTAAGCAGAATCATTGTTGGTAATATTGATCTGGGTAGTATTTGCCATTCCCTCAGCAAGGTAGGCGCCAACAAAGAACCCAAACTCCTGTGTTAAAGGGATCTGCTCTGGAATCTGACTCACATCTGGCCGAGTGCGAGCAGGGTAGACAAAGCCAGGACGAATGGACTCGGCATTTGCGTTCTTTCCATCCACGATTGCCTCGCGGAAAGCATCACTGCGGCTATAGGGGACTGTGAAGAGAGTTCCCTGATTCTTCTGGAACCAATCGCTATCGCTCTGCATGGCAGCAAGTGCGGCCTGCACATCCGTCCCATACATCCACTCCGTCGCTGGAAGAATGCTGCGAAGAGAGAGGCTTTCCTTATAGCGAAGGCCGTCAAGTGCAAGTGAATTGGCAATAGGGAGAATATCTCCCACCTCCAGCTCAGAACCATTGATATGCTGAACCTTTCCATCAATGAGGGTGAGGAACGACTTGCCCTTGGTCGCCTTAATCGTACGGCCAGAGGCGAGGGTAACCTCCAGGATGGTATTCGTTCCATCCTCATTCACTACAGGATGTCTGGTAATGGCCTCCAATTTTGTCCACATCATCTTACCCTCCTCATCGCAACTAATTGCCTGCCAATCATTCCCATCATCCAGCGCTAGGTACAGCTGATTGTTAGGAAACTCCTGGATCTTGTCCGTATGTGCAGCTAGGTGTGCATCAATGAACTCGCCAATCTGCGGGCAGACAATCTCACCATTCTTGGCAATCATCACCTTTGTGTCCCAGTCGACACTATTTAACGTCATTTGCGTACTCGGTTCGCCAATACTCTGTGCAGCAATAATTCCCACGTGCTCTCCAGGCTGAACCCAGGCCTGCCAATTCTTTGTCACGAGAACCTCGCAAAGGGTGTCAAAGGCTGACTCGGTGAAGCGATCCTGCAGAATCAGCTTACTGGGTGACAGATAGAAGCGCAGGAGAGCCGCCCAGATGATATGATAGCCCTGGGTCTTCTTGAGCACTCCCTCAATTCCCTTTAACACCGTCGCGGGAGTCAGATTCGTCTTTTGCTCAGACCGAAGGCCGAACTTGATCTTGATATTGAGAATCAGGCGTTCCAGATTCACAGGGGAATAAATATTTCCCTGACGCCCACTCCTGAACATTTCCTCCACAATCATCTTCCTGTCTGCATACATCTGCTTGGTGTACGCAGCCAGCACCTCTGCATCGTCCCCGCGAGGAACACCCAAGACTTCGGTCAAATCAACGCCCTTCAGCCCGAACTCCTTATCCAGCTCGTCATCCGTCATTGAGGCCAGAGGGAGAGGCTGGGACTCAATCTTGGTCGAATTGATGCCATCCTCGCCATAGTGAAACTGGGTGATATTCATATTGGCATCGCGAACTGTGCCATCGTTCTGAACCACCAAATCCTCCATGGCCTTCACAATCTGACGCTGAATATATCCTGTGTCGGCGGTTTTAACTGCTGTATCAATCAGACCCTCACGGCCTGACATGGCGTGAAAGAAGAACTCGGTGGGAGTCAATCCGCCAATGAAAGAATTCTCAATAAAGCCGCGGGCTTCTGCACCGTCGTCATACTTCTTGAAGTGAGGCAGTGTCCTGTCCTCGAACCCATAAGGAATACGCTTACCTTCAATATTCTGCTGCCCCACGCACGCAATCATCTGCGCAATGTTAATGGGTCCACCCTTGGATCCCGCACGAACCATGGCCGTCATGCGGTTCTCCGTCGACAAGGTATTCTGGCCAATCTCTCCTGCCGTCTCCATAGCCTTATTCAGAAGACCAAACGCCCTGTCCTCAAACTCACTCTGATTCGTCTTTCCTGTATTATTGTCAAAGAGATCCTGGTGCACTTCCAGCAGCACCGTCTCGATCTGCTTCTTCTTTGACTGAATTGTCTCGTTCATCTCTTTCTTTGTGTTTGCATCAGCGATCAAGTCACTAATTCCCACAGAAAACCCGTCATAGATCAAGAACTGGGCGACCGTGTTCTGCAGAGAATCAATGAACTGCACGGTATCCTTGCTCCCGTAGTCATTGTAGGTCATGTGGATGATGCCCTTACTTGCCTTGCTAAAGATGCCCTTGTCAAACTGCCCTTCCACGACCTCGCCCTCGCGAATGAGAACGCGCTTCTTTCCTCCATTCATCATATCAATGTTGATGGGGGGAAGCAGCTGACTGATGATTTGCTGACCTGACCAGTGCGTCTCTTTCTTGGGAGGAGGAAGAACTCCCGTGAAGCGCTTGTTCCACATCATCATATTCATGAACTCACGGGTATTGAATTTCACAGCATCGCGGGTCAGCCTGTAAGAGCCGACCAGCGTGTCCTGCACAATACCAATCACAGGAAGACCATCTCTTGGCCTGAGAATCTGATGGGGCACGGCAGCGATCTCCTCCAGCTCAGTGGCGGCCTCAATACTCTGGGGAGCATGCGCATTCATCTCGTCACCGTCAAAATCAGCATTGTAAGGAGCAGTCACTGACACATTCAGACGAAAGGTCTTGCCTGTGAGAACCTTGACCTTGTGTGCCATCATGGACATGCGGTGGAGCGTGGGTTGGCGGTTAAAGAGGATGGGATCATTGTCCATGAGGTGACGGTTCACAATATCACCCAGGTTAAGCACTATCTCCTTGGTATTCACGTGGCGAAGACTGATGATGCGCCCATCGACACGGCGAATGGTCTTTGCGCCTGGATACTTGAGAGGACCATTCTGGATCAGTCGGTATAACTTGTTTCGGTTAAAGATGGTGACTCGCTCAGGGCGCGTCAGATTCATCGCGATCTTCTCAGGGACGCCCAGCTCGGCAATGGAGATGTTGGGGTCTGGCGTGATGACGGAGCGGGCGGAGAACTCCACGCGCTTTCCTTGGATATTGTAGCGAATGCGACCCTCCTTTGACCCCAGGCGCTGCTGGATGGATTTCAGAGGACGGCCATTGCGCTGGGCTGAGGGAGCGACGCCAGGAATCTGATTGTCCACGAGGGTGGCAATGTGATACTGGAGGACGTTTGTCCACTCATCAATCACGGACTTTGCCGCATTGGCGTCGATCTTTGGCTGCAGATAGGAATTGTTCGTCTTCACAATCTCCGCCAGTTTATGTGTCAGATCATCCTCTGAGCGCTGATTATTGTCCTGGATTACGGAAGGACGCACCTGGGGAGGAGGAATGGGGAGCACGGTGCAGATCATCCAGTCTGGCCTGCACCAATAGCGGTTCAGGCCAATGAAGTCCACATCCTCGTCGAGAATCTTGCGAAAGAGGCGGAGCACGTACTCCACCTCCAGAATCTGAACCTGCTTCCCAGACTTGCTGCCGCTCGCATCATCGTCCCACTCGGCCATGATACGGGCAATCCCCTCTCGGACGAAACGGGTGGGCTGAAGAGCCCCACACCCATCCTCCGTCTCCTGGCCACAACGGTGAATCTCCTTGGAGGCTGCCAGGACTTCTCTCCACCTCACCTCGCCCTTCTTCTTCAGGAAATGGCTTCGGTAATTCTTGTCAATGCGGAGCTTTGAACACCGGATACATACACAGGACAGAATATTCAGGATGAAGGGGAGGAACTGGATATAATAGACAGGCCTCGCTAGGCGGAAATGGCCGAAATGACCAGGGCACTTGTGATTGGTCTGACCACAACTCCTGCATTCCTTTCCATTGTCGATCACTCCCATGCGCGGATCAAAGAGACCTCCAATCTTCGGCTCGTTTCCCTCGTAGGTACCAGCATTTGTAATCTCTACCACAGAGCGCTTCTCAATCTCATCGGGACTGAAGACGCACAGCTGAATTCCCACAATGGGTTCGATTTCTGAAGATGGAGTATAAAACCCGGCTGGCATCTGATGGTAGGTTGGACTATCTTTCTAAGCCCTGGCGCGAATCAACTTTTTAGTTGGCGAAATTACTTTAGGCTGGGTACGAAAAATGTATGATGCGTAGAATAGAATGGACTATAAAATAATTAGGAGTAATAGCTTATCAACAATCCAAGCAGAAGTGAAGCAAGCTATGGCTGATGGATATCTGCCACAGGGAGGTGTAGCTACGGGCAACCTCGAATTATATCAAGCAATGGTTAGGACTTCCGGTTCCACTTCCGCAGATGCTAGTGCCCCTCAGGGAGGTCGTAGACGTACTCGTAGATACAGGTCTTAGATATCGTATGGAAATTGATTATAAATCATTGCATGTTCATGCTGACTCCTTCCTTCAAAATCATAGGGTTCATTTGTATTTTTGGTATAATAATAACACGCGATTGATGTGCGAAGAATGTCTGGTGGAACCATAAGCCTTTCTGGGTGTCCATGAAAACTCTTACTTGTTGTATTAAAAATCACACATCGATTTAATAGTGGAAGAATCTTTTTTACTGGTTCTTTATTTGTACATAACCACAAATGACCCTTATAGGCTTCCTGCCAGTCTGGATTCAAATAAATAAGAATATTAATTCGTCGGTCTAATTTCCCGTGCTCTGGATGGGTATAGGTGTTGAAATCTGTATGTATAGCTAAATATCCATCTTGCTTAATCTTATGCACTCCTGCCCCTTTTAACGAAAGATCGTTCGGTAAAATGGGCTCGATTCCTGTGAGTCTTTCCATAGATTTCACAAAGGACTCCGATACTAATTCCTTAAATAAAGAGGATGTTAAGGTTCCTACATTCGTGTTAAAGGCAAATTTATTGTATTCAAGGGCATTCTTTCGTGTTACTTTATAATACGCATCGTTGATTTGCAAGGCGGTTACCTCCTTGACTAAAGGCTCAAGATACTCTTCGGTTAAGAAGTTGTCAATAATCATGTGAGGAAAGGGATATGTTTCTGTATATCCTTTTTCCATTTGCTCAATGGACGCTGGTGAAATCATCTTATATACAGAGAAACCCCTATTTAGACCTCCGCGTTTTTTCTAAGGATTAAGTATAATGGCGCGTCGCATGACAAAAGGGAACAGCAAGAGCAAGAGGAATGCTAGAAAGGGCACCCGTAAGCAGCGTGGAGGATTCAGCTTTCCGAGCTTTCTTTCGCCAAAGCCTGTAGATAACTCCCCAAAAATCGATGTCAATGATCCCCTTATATTAGACCTTGTCAAAATGTTGAACGATCCAGTACGTAGAAATGATCCAACTTATAAATATAAAGATATTGAGGATTTATTTTTTGACTTAAAAATGAGTCACAACCATAAAGGTATTATTGAGAGAGCTACTCCTGAACTTAGTCCCTTAAAATTGTTATCTCGCTGTTCTCCAAATAGTCCTAACTGTCTGAAAATATTATCTGGCATTTATTGGAAAAAATATCCAGAAGCACGTGCGACACTGAGTGACCCTTCTATGATCCCGAATTACATTTTTAAAAAAATAATTGAAAATGGTGCATACACAATGGAAAAACTTAACACTAGAAAGGAAGCGTTACGAAAGCTTGTTGATGAGCGTGTTACAAAATAGAATAAATACTTAACTCTAAGGTATACAGTAGGTCAGAATGCCTTCCGTGACCTTTCCTCCAGGCGCTGAACGTACAGGAAATAAATTCATCCAATATTTAACGTGTAAACTCATTGGACATTTATTTGGACATACGTACGGCGAGGTGGTGAACCCTGTCTCTGTTACAGAGAGTGAGTTTGCTCGCATCCTCCAGGAGAAACCCTATTATCTTTGTTTCGTCGATATACAGATTTCCGGTCTCTTTCAACGATCCGAGTTTTTTGTTCCCTATCGGCAAGTTCTTCTCGATATCGTTTACGATCCTGGAAATACCGATTTCTGGATAGTAAATGGAGAGCCAGTGTTCGTGCGCGATTTACTCGCCGATGTTCCTGTCATTGGATCTGAGGCCGATCTCTTCATGTCGGTGCGCCTCGACGATTTCCTGCATTACCCTTGGCATTCCAAGACGGATATCCCCTATCCCTCCTATTACAAGGACATTCTGCGAAAGAGTACCTTTCGAAACCTCTATATTATTTGTGATACCGTGAAACAGGAATGGGAGTGGAAGTATCTCGAGGAGTTCGCTGAATGGAAGCCGATTCTGTTACAGGAATCCTTCGCCCACGACTGTTGTCTCATGCGGACATGTAAGAGACTCATTCATAGTAATAGTACGCTGTGTTGGGTCATGAGTTTTTTGACGCGAGGAGAGAAGGAACGTTTTATCCCCAATACACGGCATTATGAGGCGCAGACCTTGGAAGCCATTGAAGAGAGCGATTCCGTCTTCTATCCTGAGACGATGACCCATGAAGAGATGGGCTGTAAGGTCTAAGGAAAGCATATATCTGTGTATGGAGAATACATATATAATGCCTGTATCCGAACGTATCCCCCTGCTCGATGGTCGCGGGTATGTTGAACTCCTCGATACCTTTGGCGACGATTTAACCGTGGTGAATGCTGCACGCGTGAGTTTTGCCAAAGAGTCTACGGTAATGGAGCCAAGAGATGAGAAGCTTATTCACTATCTTGCAGAACACCATCATATTACTCCCTTTTTTCATCCCCAGCTCCGTTTCCGTCTCAAGATGCCGATCTACGTGGCGCGCGAGTGGTTTCGCCACACCATTGGATTTGCACGTAATGAAGTGAGTCGTCGCTATGTTGATGATGCCCCAGAGTTTTATTTGCCTCAAGTCGATTCGATGCGTGAGCGTGATACGAATATCAAACAGGGCTCGAAGACTACCGCGATTGAGGAGGCGCGCCACTATAGAGATACCATGAAGAAGTTTCAATTGCAGGCAGCAGACCTTTATTGGGAGCTTATTAAGGAAGCAAATCTTGCGCCTGAGCTGGCGAGAGGCATTCTTCCCCAGTCAATGTACACGGAGTTTATTGAAACAGGAAGTCTTTCAGCGTATGCTCGACTCTGTTCCCTTCGCCTGGATCCTCAGGCGCAGGAAGAGATTCGCGTCTATGCTGCAGCAGTGTCAAGTCTTATTCAGGAGAAGTTTCCTGTCTCCTGGAAGAGCTTGTCTGCCTGAGGCGAGGCGTAAAGGCGGAACGATGTATAAATTCAGATGAGTCTTCTGTGTCTAATGCCTACTGCAGGAAATACGCACTATGCGAATGTCAAGGCAGACGAGAATGCCGGCGTTGATCTCTATGTTCCTGCCGATGTTACCTTTGCTCCTGGGGAGAGAAAGTTCGTGGGAATGGGCACTTCAGCGGCTGTGATTGAGAATAGTGTGCGTGCTCCCTTTTGGCTGGTTCCTCGCTCATCTCTCTCCAAGACAGGTCTCATGATGATGAATTCTGTGGGTGTCATTGACAAGGGGTATAATGGAGAACTCATTGCGGCCTTATGGAATACCACGACCAAGGAAGTGGTAGTGAAGAAGGGAGATCGGCTCGTCCAGGTCGTTAGCCGAGACATGACCAGTTTCGCTGAGGTGTCTCTCGTCGATCAGGTGTCTACCACTACACGAGGGGATAAGGGATTTGGAAGTAGCGGGAGATAACTGATGTGCGGATAAACTTCTCCGACGATGACTTTTTTCTCAAGACAATTAGATGAGCCTATTACCCTCTCCAATGGTATCAGTGAAGGATTTACTCCCATTGGTTGTTCAACATTTTGTAGATCAAGGCAAAACAGATGACGAGATTGATGCGATCTTAGCAAAAGAACAAAAGAATATGACCCAAAAGTATAATGATGAAATTAAACGCGATTTTCATGTTGCCGATGCAATGGCTGCATATACTTCCTATAAAGCAGATGTTCAACCAATGATAGCACAACTGAATAAATTGCGACAAATAAGTGCTGCAAAACAGGCGAATGTACAACGTGCAAAAAATGCAGGTGGTTCCAATAGTAATTCAGAAATAGCAGCATCTAGTCAAGGAAGTAATGCTAGAAGCGAGATAGACAGAATTACAGGGGAAATGAAGGAAAGGATAGAACGCTATCAAGCTGAGCTTGCACAGGCGCATCAGACTGCTGCAAATGAACTGATTAAATTTGTAGAGTTAGTTCCTCTTCATCAGGGGGGGAGAAGAACACGTAGGGCGCGTCGTCGCCGTCAGCGGAAAACTAGGGCTCGTCGTTAGTACATCCCCTGTATAGAATGGACTCAACCTGTTTCGTCTATTGTTTAGCAACGATAGACGAACCATGTCAAACGTATGTTGGTGCAACCATTGATCTTGATAAACGGTTACAAAAACATAATGGCCTCTTGAGTGGAGGTGCACGAGCAACGTCACGAAGACCCGGGCAATGGTACCGCGTGTGTTATGTCAAAGGGTTCACCGACTGGAAGCGCGCCCTATCCTTTGAGTGGCATTGGAAACATTTTTCACGAAAAGCTCAAGGAACTCCCTTGGAGAGGCGGCAGAAAGGACTCGATTTGACGATGGCATGGGCTAATGCAACGCTCGAGATTGTTTATGAATAAGATTGTAACTCCATGTTTTCTATGCAAGGGAGAAGGTGCTTGTTCAGATGGCGTAACGTATCGGTGTAAAAGGTGTCTTGGTAGCTTTGAAGAGTGAGGACTGTACTATTCTGACGGGTTTCTGCAGCCATGCGAGCTTGGTCTTCTGGACTTGCGCTAGGAAGTTGTACACTTCGTCGTCTCTGGCGTTGCGCATTTCGTAACAGGATCGCTCGTTCATTTTGAGGCTGTGCAGTAGCCTGAGCAACGAGGGCATCTAATTCGGCTTTCTTGGCTTGGATTTTTTCCCCTAGGCCACCTAGAATACGAATTAAGTCATTCACATCCGCTTCAGCATTTGCTTCTTCTTGAGCGGAGACCGATACATTTGGAGGTGGAGGTTGATTTGCATTTGCACCACCTCCACCCAGGAATTTGGATGCGGTTGCTCGAAGAGAAGAGGCTGCAGATCCAAGAGATGAGAAAAAATTTAGTCCTCCATCCCCACCACCTCCTCGTTGCCGGCGTGTTTTTCTCATCTTCATTCTATATATATCGCATATCTTTTATAAACTCTCGACTCACAAAAGGACTGTCTCCATGTCCAGGAAGAATGGGTAAAATGGCGAGATGAGTGAGTTCTTGATCTTCACTTGCTAAACGTGTATACATGAGAGCGTCCATCGTTCGTGGAAAGACTTTATACACTGGAGAGACGAACCCCGCATCGGACAAGAGAGTTAAGATTCGTTCCAAATCATGAAACGAAAAAATACAATTTATATATGCACCTAATTCGACAACACGTAACGGAGTTACGTTTTCTTGAATTAGTTCAATATACAGCGGCAAAGACTCAGAAACTGCAAATAATTCTTCTAAACATTCTCGTATGGCTGTGTACAGGAAAGATGTATCGCGTAATTCTCGTTTTCCTCCAATTCCACTGATACACGGATATTCCTTCTTTGGCTGATATCCTCCTAAGACATGGGTTCCATTTGTGAATAAGACTCCTGCGGACGAATACTTCATTTAGAGTATAGACGCGCTGTTTTTTTAGACCTTGGTCTAAGGAGGGGTACGTATGTATATAAATGATCACTGGCGATGAACTTCGAGCCGGGATGCTGAAGGATACCGCAACCTTAGAGGAAACGGCGGATGGATGGTTGTATTGGTTCAGTAAGAGGGGAGATCGGTATTTGAAAGATGCGGCGAAACTCGGCTATACCGAGGCGATTCTGGATCTCCCTATTGAAATTGGTCAAACGAAAGATCAGCGTATATTATTGATCATTCAAAAAGGTGTTAAAGAGTTCGTGGAAGGGTGCTTCGTCGGATTCATCGAAGATGAATATGACGGAAAACCGGTGAATAAACTATTTATCTCCTGGAAACCCTAGAACGGCTCTTCTTGCTCCTACTCTTGTTCTTGCGAGTGCGTCTGCCACCAGTCAAGCTCTTTAATCCGTATAAGAGGCCAGCGGTTTTACCCGCTGTGGATCCTAGGATTTTTGACCCAAGATATGCAGCTCCAGCAATTGTACCGCCAACAAGACCCACTGCAGCAGCGCCTGCACCAGCGCCCGCGCCAACAACACTCGCTGGAGCAGTAGCGATCCCTTTTACCGCACCTCGAAGTCTTCTCCGTGTAATACTAAGAGTATCAAAGCCAGGAATATTTTTTTCATACTTGAGTGCATTTATATTTGCCCTGTCGCTCGTAAATACAAGTTCGCCATTATAAATTTTCATTAAGAGATCGTATACCGTCATCGCATAAATGAAGTCTATTTTACTTTGTCTGTACCCAGCTAAGTTTCCAATGGTGGTACATCGTTTGTTCTGGAATAAGCCCAGGCAATCAGAGGTTTGCGCCTTCAAGGTTAAATCTGCCCCTAATTCCATACAATGTTCCAGCATGGCTTTGGATCCTTTTGGAGATTTACGCGCAAGATATAAGACTGGGGTATATTCTCCTCCTTTAACCGAAAAGTAGGTATTAATATTGCCGGGATTCACAAGTTGTTTAAATAAATATATATTATTCTCCTTCATTGCTCGATGAATTTGTTGAGCAAAGGGATCTGTGGGGACATCTTCCACTGGATTCACAGGGGTAATCATCTTAGACGCATTATTAATTGCTTTGATATTGATATTAGATATGTTTACCATTCTAATATAAGAGTAGATTTATATAAGGTTGTATGGATTTAGTTCTTGCGCCTACGAGTCTTGCGGCTACTGCGCCTACTGCTGCGCGTGCTGCGCCTACTGCGCCTGCTCCCCCTCCCAAGCCATCTGAACCAGCTCCTTTTACGCTGATGACCCGCTTCTTCGTTCTTTATAACACCCTCTACACTGTGTTGAAACTCGGAATTACTACCAGAGTTCTCTTCCGCCTTGTGCAAGATAAGTACATCTAAATACGTAGTCAATGATTCATCCTCCTTTTTATTAGCAAGCCAATCGTCAATGGTTGCTAGAACATATTTTTTAAATGCCACATAGTCTCCAGGGTTCTGCCCTGTTTCATCCCACATATCATATATGGTTTCAATATCGTTCGATTGAACTTGTATGGGAGGAGTTTTACGACTCAATACATCTGCGACCAACTTCACAAATGTCGTTTTTTCCTTCTCCCTAGCTTTTTCCTTAAGATCTTGTTCGTGACCTAACTGCTTCTGATGTTCAGCATTTTTTTTACGCTGTGCAACAATTTCAGCATGATGTTCTTTCGCGAATGCTCTCGCGGCATTACGCCGTGCTTTCTCGGCTTCTAAACCAAAAATATTTGAAGGACGAGGTCTCGGGCTTACCGAACCATTCCTTGGCGTAGTTGGTGTAGACATTCTATATCTTTCCTGGAAATTATGCGGGGGTTAGAGGGGCTTCACAATAAACCTAACCTATTACAAAGTATCAGTTTTTAATGTGAGTTTATGGCGAAATCGCCGCTTTCGTAAGGTACTAAGAAGAATTGTAATAGTATGAATCGCGCTTGATTTAGCACATCCTTTTATTTCTTTACACATGGTTTCAAACTCTTCTCGTGTATATATATCAGAGTATGTGTCTAAAAAGGGCTGGGCTGAATCACTTAGAATTGAATAATATAATCCCCTCGCTTTCCAATGGCTTCGCTTCTCTTCAATAGGTTCAGTCTTTTTTAATGGATTTTTTGACATTTGTATAGTGTCGAATCTTGATAGAGTGTGTACTGTTACGACTTTTTTACAGTGATTTAGGAGCTGATCTAATGAAAGTTCACCTTTTATTGTATTACACGATCCGCAACAGGGTCTGCAATTATCAAAAGAATACTTGCGAATAGCATTATTTACTCTGTCTATTCCTATTCCATTTGAATCTTGAAACCCGCATAAATAACATGCAGAACGTGTTAACCAATCCCATTGTTCCTCAGTAAGTTCAAACTCTATATGGCGTGTCTCTTCTGCATCACGTTTATAGGTTGTATAATTCTTATTACATGATCGTTTATAGTAAATTGACCATTGTGTATAAAACTCTTTTGTAGGTATTAGATCCTTTATAAGTATTTTACATTTGTCTACGAAGAAAGATGGGTGATAGAAGTGTTTCATTTTATTACAAGTCCAACATGCTGGAACACAGTTTTCCTTAGTATATCCAATATCATTATTAATACGATCTATACCAATCGTTTCATTTTCATCTCTATGTGTACAGTAATAACATGATCCCGTTACAAGGCCTGTAAATTCATCAAATGATAAATGCGAATCTCCGTGACCTCGGGTCAATGATTCCTTTGTATGAGCTTTATACGAAGACTTCAAATTATTAAGTCTTTCTGTTTTGTAATTTCTAATCCTATCTACTCGCTTTGCATCTTGTGTAGACTGTTTTACTGAACAGTCTTTGCATTTTACAGATTCCTTACCATGATGAGTAATAAATGGTTCAAAATCTTTACTGCACTTTATACACGATCGATATGTTGCATTAACTTCTTGTGCAGCAATCAAAAGTTTTTTTTTCTCCTGTCTACGTTTAGAGTCGCTAATTCTTTTTTTCTCTAAACATTCCTTACACTGTTTAGTATCTGTAACAGGGGTGAAACATCCACGAGGAATATCACAATATTTTACTCCCTTTTCCTTTTCTTCATTATAGTAAATATCACGTTCATGTTTTTTGCAAAAGGTGGTGTTTGTTTTAAACAAACATCCCTCGTGGGAACAGTTTCCTTTTCCCGTTTCTTTGCATGATGAGCATGAAAGACTGCCTTTTTTAATATCTTCGTCTGATAGTATAGTATTACACCCTCTAAAGAAAAATCTACACCAGTGTTTACCTTCAGAAAGGCCGTCATCGTATACCTTATTTCGCGAATGTTTACCACAGTATCCTGTCGGGGATGGGGGAAATGTACACGCTTCTCCTTTTCGAGAGCCTTCGTGGATTATTGCTTTACACGTTGTCATTACTATAATAGTAACGTGTAAAAACTTTAAGTTGTCTACGGATTCTTAGTTGTTAAACTGAACTATATAATAAAATTGTAGACATTCCCAAATTTTGTTGTTTTCTAAATTTTTTGGCTCATTAATTGATACGTGTCCACGGTTATTAATTAGAGTAGGCAAGTCCTCCCATACCACTCATCACCCTCAGCACGTTGTAGTTGGTGGCATACACACGCACCTGGGAGGAGGTGCTCACACCCACGGCGTTGTTGGACACAGTCAGCAGCAGGGTGGTGTTGTCGATACGGGACAAGTTGCAGGTGCCGCTGGGCTGGTGCTGCTCAGGGGACAGAGCAAAGGAGTACACGTTGATACCCACAGCAGGCACGTTGGTGTGGTGCTGGTAGGGCTGCACCTCGTTGAAGTAGCGACCCTCACGCACGGTGAACCTGTCGTGGCCGTTCAGCTGGATCAGGGCAGTCACCACGGGGTTCATGCCAGCCATGCCCTCCACGCGAGTCACGGAGTAGCCAGACTCCAGGCAGGAGCGGTCCCACCAATCGGAGTAGTTGAATGGCTGCTGACCCTTCCATGGGTTGATCACCACGTCATCGCAAGACACGAAGGAATCACGCTGCACCACCCAGATCAGCTCCTTGCAAGGGTGGTTGAAGTTCAGCTTCAGCTTGTTAGAGCTGGAGTTGATGGACTCGGCACCAGTGTACTGCAGGGTCTCGATCAGGTACTCGTGGCTCACCTGGGCGAACTTGCGGCGCTCGTCAGTGTCCAGGTAGATGTAGTCCACGTACAGGGAGGCGGCCACCAGGTTGGCAGAGTTCACGCGGTCGCGGATGGCGTGCAGGTTGTTGCTGGCGTTGGGGGTGTAGTCCCACATCAGGTTCTGCAGATCGTTGAACTGCAGGTTGATGCGCACCTCGTGGTACTGCAGGGCGATCAGGGGCAGAGCCAGACCAGGGTTGCGGTTGAACCAGAACTGCAGAGGCACGTACAGGGTGTACTCAGGTGCGCAGCTCAGCAGGGAGGAGGAGCTCAGGGGCTCACCGCCTGCGCAGTAGTTGTAGCAAGGCTCGCCGCCCTGCACCACCAGGTTGGTCAGCTGGGGCACGTTACCCACCATCTTGGCATAGCCAGCCTGCTTGCCAGCCTCCTGGGTGAGCTCATTCCAGATCTGCAGCCAGTCACCATAGTGCTTGTCGATACGCTGGCCACCGATCTGCAGCTCGACCCAGTCGATCAGATTGTGACCCACCCAGTTCAGCCAGCGGAACTGGGCACCAGAGCCGTCACTGCTAGTCAGAGCCACAGGGGGCAGAGTGGCCTGCAGGTAGATGCGGTGGATTAAGTCACCGTTGCGCTGGATAGTGCAGGTCACCTGGTTACCGAAACGGGGGTTGCCGTTGAAAGGATTCTCAATAGACTCCATGGCAAAGTTGGTGTGACGGCGGTACACCAGCTTGAAGAAGGTAATCTGGGGATTACCGGTTAAGTACACGTCCTGTGCGCCATAAGCTACAAGTTGCATAAGACCCCCTCCTGTCATTTGTTATACCCCCATATGAGAAAAAAAATTTGGAGATCGTGAAAAAAACGGGTAATTTGGCCGGGAGGGTTAGTTTAATTATAAGAATTCTTTAGCCGATACCACTGCACGAGCATGGGTCTAAACGACTGAATTGCTTAACGGTATATGGATATCCCATCAGACATATCTCGACTCGGTAAACGAACCGTGGTCGATGGAAAAACAACCCTTGATAATTTACACCAAATGCAAATGAATGATATGCGCCGGGAGGAAGGATTAGTGAATACGATTGAAGAACATATTGAGCTGTTAAAGGGAGAGTTGGGGAAGGGGACGGATATTGTAACCAGAACCCAACTGGAAGAACGATTACTCTATTTAACCAAAAAGCGTGACGATCTTGCCTCTCGCAGCTCAATGTATGATTATTTCTTCGATACTGGCGAGTTATTATTTAAGTACTATGATCTCCAGGAAAAGATCCAGGGGGGTGAATCCACGGGATCCAAGCAGGTAAAAGTCAAGCCGGGGAGTGTCCTCGCAGCCCTGCGCGACACCACTTCCCCCGAGGTAAAGCCATCCCACCAGCCGGAGGGGAGGGATGTTTTACTGGAAAAATATATGCAAAAGGTGAATCCTGAAAATGCCAAGATGCAGACCAATGTGTCCGAGGATCCCCATGGGATGTGTGAACGGTGCGATCTTGAAATGAAGTTCAGTCCAATCGAAGCTCTCTTTTTCTGCGAACAGTGCGGCTACCAGGAGTTTGTTCTTATTGATAGCGACAAGCCGAGTTACAAGGATCCTCCCCGGGAGGTTACGTATTATGCCTATAAGCGAATCAATCATTTCAATGAATGGCTCGCTCAATTCCAGGCCAAAGAGAGTACCGAAATCCCTGAAGATATTTTTCAAGCGATTTTGGAGGAATTGAAAAAGGAGAGGATTGTGAGTGTAGAAGATATCAAGCAAGTCAAGATCCGTGAAATCTTGAAGAAACTCAAGTGTACGAACTTTTATGAGCATGTGCCATATATATTGAATCGAATCAATGGAAAAACTGCTCCTGTCATGTCAAGGGAGATTGAAGAGAAGCTGCGGTTCATGTTCAAGGAGATCCAGAGTTCCTTTGTGAAACATTGTCCTAAGACGCGCAGTAATTTCTTATCGTATTCCTATGTGCTCTATAAATTCTGCGAACTTCTGGAGCTCGATGATTATTTACAATGCTTTCCTCTGTTAAAAAACAGGGACAAGTTGTATAATCAGGATAAAATCTGGGAGCGTATATGTACCGATCTACGCTGGCAGTTCATTCGGTCGATTTAGGGGGTGATACATCTTATTTCTTTTTACAGGATCCGTCTTTGTTTTTTCCTAATCCTAATGGACATTCTTCCTTGCAAAATCCATCGCTATCTTTTCCGTATGGGCATCGACAGCTTCCATCTTTATTTGTCCCAAAATCACACACTAGTTTACACGATCCGTCTTTCTTTATCCCAATGTGACATTTACAGGATCCATCGCTATTTTTCCCGTATGGGCATTTACATGTTCCATCTTTGTTTGTCCCAAAATCACAGACTAGTTTACACGATCCGTCTTTATTTTTCCCAATGTAACATTTACAGGATCCATCGCTATTTTTCCCGTATGGGCATTTACATGTTCCATCTTTGTTTGTCCCATAATCACATGATTTCTTACTGGTTACAGATACATTAGTAGCTTTACCAGTAAATCCTTCCATTCTCGTCGACATGTTAAAGAGGAGGTAAACGACCAGGGCGAAGATAGCCGCATGCGTAGCCGCTACCATCAGCTTAGATCCTCGTTTAGGTAATCTCAGCAGAATACCAGGAGTCAGCAGGAAGAACAGAACAGCAAGACATAAACTCATATACAGGTTGAACATTTTACAAGAGGAAGAGAAAATCTGGGAGCGTATATGTACCGATCTACGCTGGCAGTTCTTTTAGTTAATTTAGACTTATGCTTTTACACAGACACCGCTTACCTTTTTCTGTCCAGCTGGACATGTGGCAGATAATGTTGCTTTTGCATTTCCTGTATTTGCACCCTTCACACCCATACCACCACTCGCAGATCCACCTCCTGTTTTTGTCTGAATCGCTTGAAACCCTTCATAAGCCTTCCACCCCATCTTATGCATCAACTGGAACACTAAGACGAAGACAACTGCATGAGTGGCAGCCACCATCATCTTAGATCCTCCCTTGGGTAAGCGCAGCAGAATACCAGGAGTCAGCACGAAGAACAGAACCGCGAGACACAGAGTCATACAGAGGTGGAACATTTTACAAGGAGTGGAGAAAATAAGTTACATAGGATTTTTCACATCCTTTTCTGGCTCATCCTTTTTTGGCGCATCCTCAAACATCTCATAGCCATAAATGGCCTTGGATACCATCTTGTAGGTGAAGTGGTAGACTAAGGCAAAGACCACCGCGTGAGTGGCAGCCACCATCACCTTAGATCCTCCCTTTGGCAGGGTCAGCAGAATACCAGGAGTCAGCACGTAGAAGAGAGCGGCGATATAAAGACTCATGTACAGGGAAAACATTTCTACCAGGTCTCTAGTTTTTCCGCACAGCCTTTGCCGATGCAGAGCGGCAGAAGCAAAAGCCGGAAGCCGTAAAAGTTGACCGATTCATCGGCGCATCGAATCCGTCCCACCATGAGTCTCGAGTTGATCCTTGGTCCTATGTTTGCAGGAAAATCTTCCACCCTTCTTCAGCGTATCGGACGCGCTCATTCTCTCGGATGGAAGACCTGTATTCTTACCTCAAATCTTGATACTCGCTACGATTCTTTCGGCACGAGTATCTATACGCATACCGGTGAACGACTCTCAGCTGTCGGGGTGAAAACCTTGACGGAGGCCTTAGATCTCGATGAGTATGCTCAGGCGAAGGTTGTCTTTATTGACGAGGCGCAGTTCTTCCCTGATCTCTATACCGTCGTAATGCGAATGGTCGAGGAGGATGGGCGTCATGTGACCGTCGTTGGGTTAGATGGGGATTGGAAGAGAGAGCCGATCGGACAGATGCTCCAGCTTATTCCTAAGGCTGATTCCTATACCAAACTCACCGCCTTATGCAAGCTCTGCGGCGATGGAACATCTGCCGTCTTTAGCATGAAGACAGTCACAGATGATCAGCAAATCGCTGTTGGGGGTGCGAATACCTATAAGGCGGTCTGCAGGAAACATTTCTTGACAGCACAATAAGTGTAATCAATAAGTCTAATCCGTCTTCGTTCCAGAAGATGCATTAGATGCTTTGATCGGTTGATCTTTTTATGCTTAACGTACCATGGGGAATCCTACCAGGTTTGCACCGATACCTAAGCCAGCGCCCTGTCTAGCAGTCACGCCGATGGAGGGGGAAAAGATATCCAGCACAGCAAACACGGCAGCAGCCGCGATGGTCACGGACACGATCTCATCCATGGGCAGGGGCTTGCGAGGGATGAAAAACAGAGCCAGGGCAACAGCGACACCTTCCACAACATACTTGATGAGGCGGGTTAACAGATCATTCATGTCCATTCTATCTATATTCTGGTAAAAGATTTTTTGAGTGGTTTCTCCTAGGTCTAAAGGGTATTCAGCCTAGTTGTTTAGAATGAGTACCGAGCCTGCCGAAGACTATTTGCTCGAGGATGCAGAACTCCCTAGCCAGAAGGTGGTGCTTCTGAGTTTTCTTAGCCCGGAGAAAGTTCTGGCGAACAAGGATATCTTTATGTTCAAGAAGTTCCTGGCAAACTACGATCTTCAGTGGAAGACCGTGAGGCTCGAGCAGTGGATGGCCGAGCAGTTTCGCACGGTGAATGCCAAGCTGGAGACCCTTGCCGGTAATAGCGAGACGAAGACAAAGGAGGAGATTGTTGAGGAGATAAAGGCCAGCCTTCTGCGCCCAGATCTTTTTGTCGAGAGCTACCAGGCGTACGTAAAGCAGAACCTGGCTGAGATGAAGACCCAGAAGCTTCAGGAGGATTATGACGACTTCTTGTTTGCGAACTCTGCCAAGCTGGAGGAGGAGTTCTTCGCACTGAATGAGTTTCGCACCACTATGCGCGGAATCAAGGTGCGCGGCGTGTTTGCCACGGAGGCGGAGGCATCCATTCGCGCCAAGAGGCTCCAGAAGTCCGATCCCTCCTTTAACATTTACCTGGGGAGTGTCGGGAAATGGATGGCCTGGGAGCCCGATCCAAATAAGGTCGGCGAGAGCGAGTATGCAAACGACGAGCTCAATAGCCTGATGAAGAAGTATCGCGAGAATGAGGAGGCTCGTGACCAGTTTTACACAGAGCAGAAGAGGCAGAAGCAGGGCGTGGTGTCTGTAACAGAGCCTAGTGCTTCTGCTTCTGCAGGAGTAGCAGCAGGCGAAACCTCTTATGAGGGGATGTTCGCTGGTCCTGCAGATCTTGCCATGGAGCGCAAGGCGGAGAGGAGGGCAGCCAGTTCCAGTGAGACTCTGGATTAGGATTCGTAGGGATTAGTCGATTCAATGAATCAAATAGGTCTATATACTGCATATGTCATATGAAGTCTATAGGAAAGCCGCCTAGGTTAATTTGTCAAATGTGGACGGTTCAGAATATGCGCCTGAAGATTCTGCTTGGTCTTCCGTATCCTGTTCATACATGCGCAAGCGTTCCGTCTTTGCACAGAATCCATTAATGCATTTCAACCCAACGTCGCAAGGAGCATTCACTCCACATTGCACAGCATCAGTAAAGGATTCCATAATATTCAGTCGACTATGGGCAAAGACAAGGATCAATCCCAGGACGAGAATGAGAAGAAGAGTATTGACCAGATCTCTCGTGAATATCATCGAGTACTAGTTGAAGCAGCTAAAAAAAGGGCTTAGAATTTCTTCACATTGATCATGGGTCCCTTCAAGCGTCGATTTGCTGATGGATCGTATTGATTTCCTTCCTCAGGATCCTTTTCCTTGTAATGTTCCATCGAATGTTTCCAAAATTCCGGGGCACCGATTTGAAACTCTCCATGCATCTCCGCCTTGTACCAAAAGACAATATCTTCCAGCTTGTTGCTCTGGGAATTATTGTTCATCACAATACATTCGTAATTCTGTGTACACTGATCCATGACTTGGCAGAAAAATTCCAAGCTGGGGAAGGCGCTCCCGAAATTCTCAAATATACGTTTCCTGTTTGTCACATAGGGTTCTCGTAAAATGAAGCAGTAATCCACATTCGTTCTCAACATAGGAGGGATACCAAGGGGATATTGCATAGTAATCAAGAAGAACACCTTTAACCAACGCCCGTTCAAGAAGAGATAGCGAATATTCCTGTCGTGTAACCAAGTGTCGTCGTATAAACAATCGTCCATAATCAAAAAGGATCGTGGATCAGTTCTCGATGTCCCCGTCGCTTCAATCTCCTTTTGCACCTTTGCCATGATTAACTTTTGCCTCTTGCAGAAATTGGCGATAATAATGGGATTGTAGTCTCCATGAATGAACAGAGGAGGAATGAGTTTCTTGTAGAATTGATTGGATTCTTCTGTTCCACTAATTACCGTTCCCAGAGGCATGGCTTGGTGATGAAACAGTAAGTCACGAACCAAGGTAGATTTTCCCGTGCGGCGACGTCCAATAAATACACATACCGCATCCTGGGGAATCATTTTCATATCAAACTTCCGGATATTCACATTGAGAGCGGCACTCGCATCGGTCATTGCAAATCTCCTTTCGTGTACATATTATTTGCGGTTAATTCTCCGAGAACTATCCAATATGTCATGATAGATGGATTCATGTTTAAATCAACCTATTGAAATCTCGTTACCTGTATGGAAAAAATACAGTCGTGTTCCTCAGATTCCTGGGTATAGTCAGATTTCCACTCGTCTTCCTATTCTGGAACCTATTCTCGGAAGTCTCCCAGAGCATGAGGGGCAATTGCAATCGGATGACTACTTTGCACGAGTGCACTCCTTTGACGGAAGCGGGGAATGTATGGTGGAAACGGCATCGAAGAAAAAGTGCCCAGCCTATTGCAAGGTCACTCATATTTTAGATCCGGTTCGAAAGATTCAGGGATATTACGATCATGCTGTTAAAGGGGAGGAGAGGAGGAAGCGGAAAACAGCAGTTCCCGTGAACCAAGCCTACATTGATTTTATGGCCAATTATCTCATGGGTCAGCTGCGCGAGAGAGATGTGTCTCCCCATTTTTGCTTATTTTATGGAGGGTTTCAAGGAATCGCCGATAAGTACAGGTATAATATTACCGAATCCTTTGAATCCTATCGCCACTATAAGAAGTTCTGGGAGAAGAGAGATAAGGGGTACTTTTCTCTGTACATGACCCACGACGACGAAGAAGTGCCTGAGGAGGAGGTGAATCTTCAAACCCCTCTCCACACTCGTTCCTTTTCCTATTCAACGGACAAGACGGAGGTCTCGAGTGTATCGAGTCATATTTCTTTACTCGAGTATGCCGGAGCAGATGACTGTCAGAATGAATTAGAATCTGTCTCTAGTTTTCCTTCTGGATCTGGCTCTGGGTCACAATCCGAAAATAGTTCCGATATTGATGATGATTTGACCCGTGTATACTCTGAATTTACCAACTTTCCTACCGTCCTCTTATTCCAAGAAAAGATGGATGGGATTATGGATACCTTGCTGGATGAAGTGGACGAGGCCTTCGAGGAAAAGTGGACAGCGTGGACCTTTCAAGTGATCGCCGCCCTCTGCGTCGCCCAGGCGACGTTTGGATTAACTCACAATGATTTACATACCAATAATATCTTATATAGTAATACGGATATCGAGTTTTTATATTACACCACTCGCGATGGATCTGTGTGGAAGATTCCTACCTATGGACGTATCTTGCGGATTATTGATTTCGGTAGATCGGTCTTTCGCGTTGGGACGAAATGGTTTGTTACCGATGATTTTGCAAAGGGAGGAGATGCGCAGGGGCAGTATTCCTTTGGAGACTATAAAGTGAATTCTGGGACAATTTATCCCAATCCATCTTTTGATCTGTCTCGCTATTCCGTCAGTATTCTGGAAGCTCTCTATCCCGTCTTTCCTCAACCAAAGGAGGATGGTGCAATCTTAAACCAGGAAGGCTGGATAGTGAAGGAAAGTGTGTCTCCCTTGTGGAATTTACTCTGGTCGTGGCTCATTGATGACGCGGGGCGAAATATTCTCCGCGAAGAAGATGGCACAGAGCGATTCCCTGACTTTGATCTGTATGAACACATTGCTGAACATGTGTTTACGGCGAAACCCCAGGAACAAGTGCGGAAGGATATTTTCAAGCAATATTCTTTTGCACGAAGCGATGTTCCTGAAGGTGTGAGGGTGTATTCCCTGTTTTGTTAGATCATCCGTCTAAAATATCTCCCTCCACTAGTATGGCAAAGAAATCGTATAGATATATCTATATGATTTGTTTTAGTGTACTTCTATGCTTAGCAATCGTTCTCCTCTTTAGCGGAACAACAGAAGGATTTCAAGGGAAAGCATCCATCGATCTAGTGGTTGCACGGTACGAAGAAGATATATCCTGGGTGAATGAATTACCAATTGATTCGTATTCTCAAGTCTATATTTATAACAAGGGAAGTGACAGTGAATTTTCTATACCTAAGAGTACCGTGATACCTCTTCCGAATTATGGCCGAGAATCTCATACGTATTTATATCACGTCATTCAGAATTATGATAGATTATCTGATGTAACATTTTTTGTACCAGGTTCAGGATGGCATAGAGATGATAAAAAGAAGAGGATTGAGAGGATTGCCGATTATCTTAAGACAACGACCAGTTCGGTAATAATAGGACATCGAGAAGAAAACTATATTAAAACAACGTATGATTTTTCAATTGATACTTGGGAAGTAACAAATGAGGCAAATAGAAAGAAAAATTCTGATACAAGATTAATCCCTGCGCTTGACAGACCCTTACGTAACTGGTTTGAAAAGCGGTTTCCAAATGAATCTATTACGTTTGTATCCTATACAGGCATTTTTGCAGCTTCCCGTGAAGATATACGGAAAAAACCCAAAGAGTTCTACGAAGCTCTCTTTCGCGAACATTTACATACAAATCCTGAAGTTGTCCATTATTCAGAACGTCTGTGGAAAAATATTTTTTCCATCGATGATACACACTGTATAAGCTAATATATTGCTTTTTGTATTGCATAGTAACCATTGGATTTCTTGCATTCATCTGATTGAGAAGGGAATGCATCTTCCCAGCGTTGTTTCCAAAGTTTGATGACATGGGGTGGTTTTTTATCCAATAGTTGTTTGATTTCATCGGTAGTCTCTTTCCATGCTCCATTTGCAAACATATGCGATTCCCCTGGATCTTCACAATTTATATAGGGGACAGCATCCCACTCCTGTTTAAATCGCGCATCAGTTTCATATAGAGTTTTAACGAGAGAATCCATCCAGAAATAATTATCGGTTGATGATCGGGTTTTCCAGTAATCATCGCATGCTTGTTTCCACGTTGTTATGATATAAGAATTTGCTTTCGAAACAATAAACCACGATGCGGGTCCCTGAGTTCTATCCATTCCTCCACCATTACCATGATACATCCAAAACCCGGAAGATTTTATAGTTGGATATACCCAAGAATCAAGAGGTCGCATACATAATAACGTCGCATCTGCCCATACACCCCCATATCGCTGTAAGACGGATAAACGGATTATATCTGATTTTGCTTGTGGAGTAATAGAATCTTTGTATATATAATCTATATCAACGTAGCTAGATAGATTCTCTTCGGTTAATAAGTGTATAGTCCATCCTGGATTTTTTCTTTCCCAGGAGCGTTTTACTTGTTGAATAAGCCAGGGCGGAGACTCCCAACCTTGGAGCCATAAGAGCCATATATTTTTCTCAAGATGGGAGGTATCAAACCCTTCCTTTTGCGGTATAGAGTAGAAGAACAGAATACAAAGAATAAATGCTACTGTATACAGTATATATCTATATTTATAGATCTGTCTAGTTATGTGTCTAGACATTCTACATAAAATGCAGAGATAATGTTATTGTTCCTATGACTCATACGAAAAATATCATTATATAGGGGGCTTAGAATCTCGCAGGACCCGTTTGTAATTCAATATCGACAGGAGCTGCCACGGAAACGGCGGCGGTGGTGGTATCAATGAGAGAATCGATGGATTCTGGTAAAAACATATACATCGCTGCAGTGGCGAAGGCTCCTAGGCAGAAATCACGTAGAATCGGGCGAACCTTCAGGGGCTCGGATGCTTCTTTGGTAGAGGCTTGGTAGATATAACTTGCAAGGGCAATAAGTACTCCTCCTGCAAGAACTGCTTTCCATGCACCGGACTTTGTGAAATCCATTCTACCGCAGATATATTTTTGCAAATGGTGGTCTGTACGCGGTTGCCCTTATTCTAACTGCTCGTCAAATTCCATAGGAAGTTCTTCCTCGTCTGCAAAAGGAATCTCGTCGGCGAACGGAATATCTTGAAGGCCGTTCTCTTCGAGGGTGTTGGAATCAAAGAGGACGTGATTGTTCGAAAAGCTCACGCTTGGCTTTGTATCAAGATTGATCACCATGGGCTCGGTCTTGGGTTCAGGCTGGGGCTCAGGCTTTGGCTCTGGCTGGGGTTCTGGCTGGGGTTCTGGCTTTGGCTCTGGCTGGGGCTCTGGCTTTGGCTCTGGCTGGGATTCAACCTGATCCTCGACTTGGGGGAACTCGTCAAGCTTGAGCTCAGGATCAATCTTAAGCTCCTTGACTTCTACCTTTTCCTCCACCTTTGGCTCTTCCACCTTCTCTACCTTCTCGGCCTTCTCCTCAACCTTCTCCTCCTTGGCCTTCTCCACATTCTCTTCAACCTTCTCCTCCTTGGCCTTCTCCTCCTCCACATCCTCCTCGTGCAAATAGTCGCGCAGGATAGATTTCACCGGTAACATTCCCATAATCGCCTGAGAGATTGCCCCATATAGCAAGGTCGACACTTGGCGAAGATTCTTCTGGGTTTCAATACTATTCGTCTCAGCAAACAAGTACGCATTCGTCCAGAGAGTGCGTGCACATTCGGACAAGACGCGATGTAAAAAGTGGTCGATCTTGGGAATGGTAATCTGAAGTTTCTTCTGCTTCGTCGTTAAGCGAATAGAGGACAGAACCTTCGTCTGAGCAACAAACACTGCCGTAACTAATTCTTCCAAATAGTCACATGGACAATCATTCTGCAGCTTCGTCGTCTCGCGTATCACCTTATCCTGATTCCAATCCGGAATTCCCTGTAACAGAGTTTGAAATTGCCACAGCACCTTATTCGGTGTCGGGGCTTCCTGTTTAGCAGTATTCAATAAGTCTAAGATATATGTTTCTAAAGTAGGAACCAGGAACGAACACAGCTGACGAGAAAATTCTCCTCGCGCCTCTCCATATACGGAAAAATCTCCAGATTCTGCGCTCATATTCTAGTCTATACAGATGTACAGAACCCTTGATTATAACCGCATACTTTGTAAATACAGCAAGCGCGCCCAAGGAGATCCTCCTGCTCCAACTGCACGCAAAGCCAGCACCGCTTCCTCCCACAACCTCTCATCCTGTAAAAAGGATTGGATCTGTTCGATAGGATTTTCTCCCTTCAAAAACGATTCATTCAAGCTTGCCGAGGCAAGTTGTTTCACAGGAGGATTCGCCGTTTTCCGAAACGAGTTCGTTCCCACGGGTTGTTTCCATTCACATCGCGATTGAATTGCTGGAGTTATACGATTTGGATCTCTGCATTCCAAAATACATTGTACAGAAGGAGACACGGTTTCCAAAATTCGCCGTAAAAAGGCCTGGGATTCTGGAGTTAAATCGTCCGCCCCTTCGATCCATACAAACATCGGTTCTTGACTTCTTACTTGACGATGGAGAGATTCGCGCCCTTCTCGTAAAGTGCGATCCGTTCGTGCATTCCAATGGTAGAGTTTTGCTTTACATTGCCGAACGTGCGAAAGGATCCAGGTGGTCTTTCCACATCCTGGAGGACCATATACCAGCCATGCGGGTTGAGGCATCGCTGTATCTCTTAGTACAGCGAAGTGTCAATTTAGACCTGCATTTATTTCCGCTTACTTCCACGCGTTCAAATGAAGACTCTGCATTAATGGATTATCCTGTGTCGATTCAATGATTTCACGAGTATTGCGTTCGGCGGCAGTATCGAGATTCAGAGGAGCTCTGTATTTGACCCGACCAATATCAGACGCACCGGGTCCAAAATCAATACTGCGATTCACTGTCAGTTCGCGTTCATTGCGAATATCGGCATCCAATTTCCTGGAGGTTACATTGGGCTCATCGCCCTGGAACACCTGGATATTTCCTCCCATCGATTCCCTCCCCTTGGCAATGACCTGTTTATTAGGATTCAGAGTCATGTTATAGGCGAAGCCTTTGCTCATCATCCGCTCATTGGCGGATTTAGGTGCGCCCGTGTAAGCAGACTTGGCTGAGATCTGTGCCTTCTGGGTGGGGCGAGCAATATCCTCAGGATCATAGGCAGTCAGACGGGTTGGTCCATCCGCAATGGCCATAATACCGAAGCGATCATTGTGAATGGTTCCCTCGCGAACTGTAGTGCGAGCAATATCGCTGGGATCCCAGACAGTGATGGCGGGTGCTCCATTGGCGTATCCAGTTGCATTCGCCGCCTGATGAATGTTACCTACTGTTTCGCTACGGCGCGTGGGACGAGATTCATCCTCATAGTGAGTAGTTACAGCACCCGCTTCGGCGGGACTTAAATTCAAGCCCATGACACGATCACCGGTATAAAAGCGTTCATTTGGGCGGGCATCGTAGGAACTCTTACCATAATCATCGGCGGTACTGGAGGCATATTGACTTCCATCAGCATTTCTGTAGCCGGCTCCTCCAAACTGATTCCCTGTTGGCTTCTTGTAACTGCCCACCACGTAGTTCATTCCAAAATCCTGGCTTGCACCAGGACCCTTGTATTCCACACTCGTTTCCTGGCGATTTGTGTCAGGCATGATTTGGATGGGGCGGGTCATTTCCTTCGTATATTCGCCCTGGCCTGCAATGCCAATATGCTTTCCATCCTCGTCGCTGTAAAAGGCGTCTGGGCGGTACTTTCTCACTTCACCGGGGTTTTCAGCGGATTTCCCGATAAACTGCTGTCCTTCCACGACAGGCATGCTGTAGGTATTTTTAGGGTTTGTCTTCACACGTAAATCTTCAGTCTTACGAATATTCTTCATCATAAACTCATTCACCTCGAGCTGCTGGAATCCTCCCTTTCCTGTGGAACCGTAGCCTTCATTGATGGCGGGAGCCACGCGCACTTGCTCAAAGGGTTTCTCGCCGGCGCGGTTTCTGGGTTCATTGATGCGACTGTGAACGAAATCAGAGGACGCCTCGAGTCCGTAGACATTGCCAAAGGGGGTTTGGGTATTATCGAACATTTGCTCGACCTCTTGTTTCTTGACCTGGGTGACTCCAGAACCTGTGTAGCGATCGAGGCGGCCAGAATTTGCTTGGGAATCGACATTCTGGCGAACTCTGGCACCGAAGAAGGGCTGCATGTTATTGTGAGTAAAGTCCTTGGAGGGGAGTACCTTGCCAGACAGGCCACTGGTGATGTATTCTTCGTCAAGATAGTTCGGAGTGAGTTCTTTTCCACCAGGGTTCATCATGACATCGGGTGTGGCAGCCTCGATGGGAATTGGGGTGGGGAGTTTCTTAACGCCGGATGGATTTGGTTCAATGGGTGGAGTCGTTAGACCCATGAGACCCTTGTACATGAGATCGAGTTCTGCGGCGGATCCTCGAAGACTGGTATTTGGATTCCCGTCTGTTGCCTGGGTATTACCGAAGGGTTCTTTCTTGGGTTCTCTGTTACCGAAAGCCTCCTTCACAGGAACTTCACGACGAGCAATAGGGTTTGTTCCACTAGGTTTGGTGGGATAGGGACCAGCGGGGGTTGTGCTTCGTGCGAGCCAGAGACCGACTCCTCCTAAAACTGCTAGGACTCCTAATTCCATACTAACAAGTGACGAGTAAATAGACATTACTGTAGCCGAGGTTGGGCAGACACTTGTTTGAGTACCTCTTCCGTATAGGTACCTTTTGCGGCCTCGTGCGTCTTAAATCTGTACTTATCGACATCCCTGGACGGAATGAAAAAGTCAAAGGGAGTCTCGAAGGTTTCTTGGGGATTGTGGAGAGGATACTCCCAGCGGTTCCAGCCAGTGGCGCGAAGGGTGCAGGGGGGATTTGTTAAATGATTGAAAATATGAGGGGAACTTTCATCAGGAGCATTTTCCAGGGAGCGTTGATTGACTGGATTAGTGGCTGGATTGTACAGCAGCTCATTCTCTCTCCATCGAGCGGATGGGCGACCAATACCCATTAAATCAGACTCGACCTCTGTCTTCCAGAGACCAGAGACCCAGCTTGCTCCGGATTGTTGAAGGCGGGTGGTCGTATCAACAGGGAAACTGGTAGGGCAATTCCGAAAGGGAACGAAAGCATATGTTCCAGCATATGATGTGATTCTCATGTCGTCGGCTTGATGTACATCATCCCACTTTGACCGTGTGAAGGCTGTCTGTCGGGGCGTACACATCTCTACTAGTACTTTTCAGGACGATTACATACATCCACGGCAAAGGGTTCAGGTGCAAGAGTGGCTGGGTATGCCCACATTTGGGAATACTTGAGCGGGGTGCCTGATGTATTGATTGTCACGCTTTGCTTAGGAGTCTC
>Ga0222712_10000916_pt1 | contig 37735 bp, 40 predicted proteins | sample C33_657DmetaG_FD_165043 | JGI IMG/M metagenome (GOLD analysis project Ga0222712, IMG submission 165043) | Estuarine water microbial communities from San Francisco Bay, California, United States - C33_657D | ecosystem: Environmental > Aquatic > Marine > Unclassified | place: USA: California... | reverse complement strand
TAGCTTCTTTAATAAAACCATTTTCTTCTAAATGGGAAGCTATATTGTGGATAGCTGCTAATACATTTTTCATAATTAACCTCAAGAAGTTTATTTATTTCTTACTAGGAATATTATAAATATTCAATCTTAAAACCTGTTCATCTATCAACTAAGACATAAAAAATGAACTTGTAAGAATTACTTACAAGTTCATTTTAATTTTGCTCTTTGAGTCTTTGTTTTATTGTTGAAGTGGATATGCCTTTTGTGTAAGGGACATAACAAAGTGAGATATTTTTTTCTTCTAACCAATCATAAGTTAGTCCAATTTGTTTTAAATAATCTTTCTTTGCCCAATCAGATCCTATAACAATAAGATCCGCCCCAGCACATAAAACAATATCTTTTACAGTTCCGTCTGGTTGAGAGTTTGGTAATACTCCATCACAAATATCTAAACTTAAAATTATTTCTTTTCTTTCTTCATAAGTCATAATTGGGTTATTTTTCTTGTATTTAAAAATAAACTCATCTGTATTCAAACCTACTATGAACTTAGAATCTCCAGCTAATTCTCTGCATTTTTTAAACAATTCAATATGACCAACATGCAATAAATCAAATGTTCCAATTGTAATCGCATTCATTTTTAACTCCTATGTTGAGCTACTTTAGTAAAAATCTTATTATCAACCATATGAGGTCTAACACTGTCAATAAATTTTATACTAAAACCATATTTGTAAAAAAATGTACCTAAAACTCTTTCCCATGCTTGACTTCCATATTTGTTTGTAGGCATATACTCATCAGCCAAATATCCAATCCTAGCCATTTGCATTAAGTGTCTCTTTTTGCACATGAAATTGTTACCTAAGATGCCTTTTGCAGGTTCTAGGGATTCAATAAGGTCAGGAAACTTTTCATCAAACCATTCTCTATCTGGTGAGGTTGTAAATGAATTAAGGCAAGAAGAAAAACTCATTAATCCTAAAACATAAGAACAATGGTGAGAAGCATAATTGTCAAATGTACCGGGAGATTTGATTACTACTGAATCTTGCACTAGTAGATAATTTTCATACAAGTCTTTTTTAAATACTTGGTTTAAAGCTCCTATTTCATAAGCTCCACCAAAAATACTATCTTCTACAGTAACGAAATCAAATTCTTTAATTTTGTCAAGATATTCAGTGTTTGTTGAATTGTTATTAATTATATAAATATCAAAACCTAAAGCATGTAAGTTTCTTAGTTCTGAAATATAATCATAGTTTAATTTTGTTGGATTATATGTTGGTACTACTGCTACAGATTTATTCATTATAATTTACATTCATACAAATCTTTAATTTCTTGTAATGAAAGCTTGCCTTGTTTTCTTATTAAATCTTTTCCATCTTTAAAAACAATTGTGCAAGGTATAGACATAATTCCAAACTCTGCAGCAACATTTGTAAGTTTTTCGCAATCAACAGAATAGCACTTTATATCTGGATTTTCTGCTGCGAATTGTTCAAAGGTAGGTGCATATGCTTTACAAGGCCCACACCAAGAGGCCCAGAACTTCACCAATACAGGGGTTTCGGATTCAATAGCGTCTGCAAATGTTAAAATATCTAATTCCATATAATTTACCTCAAGTTTAATTTACTGATTTTTATACCCAAAGTCCTAATCAAGCGGTATAATTCAAACATGTCCAGAGTGTTGTTATTGAATCTAGACTATGAGCCCTTAAATATTTGTGAGCTTTCTAGAGCGATGAAATTGTTGTTAGTTGGTAAAGCTGATACATTGCATTATTATGAAGGTAAACAAATATATTCAGGTGGTGGCAGTTGTTTTAGTATGCCATCAGTTATTAGATTAAGACACAATGTAAAGAAAAAACATACCAGAGATTTTAAAGTTAGCAGAGTTGGAGTTTTTTCTAGAGATAATTTTTCTTGTCAATATTGTGGGTGTAAATCTTCTGAATTAACCTTAGACCATGTTCATCCAAGACATTTAGGAGGAACACATACTTGGGACAATTTAGTTGCCTGTTGTAAAAAATGCAATTCATCTAAAGGCTGGAAAACATTAGAACAGAGTGGAATGAAATTATTATCTAAACCAAGGCAACCAAGATATTCATTTCAATCAGTGTTATGTAGATTCCAAGAAATTGATGAATCTTGGAATTATTATCTTGTGTAATAAATTCATTTTTAGTTGAGCTGTTCTATACCACATTATCTTTGTTCTTAAATTCTTATGAGGGGATTAAGTTTTCTTCTATTTGTTTTGTTTTAATTTTATTAATAACAGGTTTCACAGATAAATCATTATATGTAATTTTATTATCAGAATCTAATGGATAATCAGGATATAAATTATTATATATATTTAAACAAATATTATAATTTTCAGTGAGATCTACATTAGCATCAAAACCTCTAATATAATCTGTTTTATCAATTCCGCCATTGTATATACCTAATAACTTAGCAATTAAAATCAATGTATCTTTAATATATCTCTTCTTAGATATATCATCATCAAAACTAATTATCCCGTTAAACACAGGATACAAATGAGAATAAATCTGCTTTCTAATAAATTCTAATGACATGTCAGCTATATCATTAACTTCATCATAAGCTATGACAGATTGAGGAATATAACTATCATACATATGTGGATTTTTATTCAGATTATCAATTATTGTTCTAAAATATTTTTCAGGTAACAAATGATTAATAATTAACAATGGAATATTATTATTATGACAATAGTTTATTTTTTCTACATCTCTTTTTAAAGCAGCTTGCCAATACTCATATGTTGTTGATGATGAAAATGGCACAAATCCATAATGTTGTCCACCATTTATTTCAGTAGCCAATAATATTTTTCCATCTTTTACGAAAGCCAAATCTAATTTTAAAATTTTGATCGATTTTCCAGGATTTGACACCGTAATTGGTTTTTGGATTTCAATTTTTATATTATGTTCATTTGTAATATTTATATTTTTATTTATATATTTTTCTCTTAATGATCCTTTAAATGGAAGATATTGTTTATTGCCATTTTCATTAATTCGAAATTCAGCATTAAATAAAAAAGAATTTAAATTTTCTTGAGTGTTTATATTTTGACGACGTGTTTGTAATAGTTTTTCTAATTTTTTTACACCAAAAACCTGATCTTTTTGAATTTTCTCTTCACCAATATAAAAATCAAAAGGAATTATTAAATTTCTACTTTGACCTACTGGAGTTCTTATGTATATTTTCTTACCATCTATTGTTTTAAACCGATTAGGGTCAGATAAAAATAAATTTAAATTGTCTTGGGTGTTGATATTAAAAGGAGCTGTTTGTAAAAGTTTTTCTAATTCACCTAAACCAAAGACTTCATCTTTTCTAATCTCTAGATTATCAACATAAAAATCAAAAGGAATTACCAAATTCTTGGATTGTGAACTAGTATCTCTGAGATATATTTTCTTTCCATCTATTATTTCAAATCTATTAGGATTAGATAAAAAAGAATCTAATCTTTCTTGGGTGTTAATATTAGAAGGACCTGTTTGTAATAGTTTTCTTAATTCAATTACACCAAATTGCTGACCATAATGAATAGGTCTATCTCCTACCCAAAATCCACCTACAACAGGAATGCTCAATAATTTAGGTTTACCGTAAGCTAATCTATACCACATTATCTTTTATCTTGCTGGCTTGGAAATATATTGCCCAAAGCTGCCTCTAATAAAACTCTGGAAACATCATCATCATTAATTGCCCTTCTTTTAACTCTGTCTGCCATATAAAAGATGTCAACAGAATTAGCATTAGGGAATATATCTTGTAAATGTTCTTTCAATGGTTTAAACTCACCATTGAAAGAATAATATTTAACTTTGCCTGATTCTCTATACCACATTTTGATTTTTCGCCTCTAGATAAAGTTTAATAAAAATGATCTCAAGTTTATTTCTTACTTCTTCATCATTTTTGAATGATTCTGAAAGAATCATTTGCTCAAGTAAATCTCTATTGATTTTTTGACCAGATATAGAACTTAATTCATAAGCAAGACTTGGGATTTTGTAAACAATATAATTCTTGAAATGATTGTCTACTGGCTGGGACATATTATTTTCGTATGTTTCAAACCAGTCATGATCTACTTCATTGGCAACTTTTCTAAATAAAGGAATAATGTCTCTTTCTTTTGCTTCTAATGTTATTCCATCTTGACCTAATCTTTGTTGCACTTCATCTATTTCGATTGGGTGCATGTAAGTGGTGGCTCTTTCTAAAAGATCGTTTACAAAGTTTTGAGGCTTTACAGATTGATTTAAAATTGCTAATACTGATTGCTTCAAAGGTGGGGAAACACTATCTAAAATTTCAGGATAATCTTTTGCCATAGCCACTAAAGTTGGAAAAAACTCAACTTCACTTATTTCTCCTGATTCAATTCTTTTATGAAGATTGGCTAGGAGAGGATGCATTTTTACCTTTGGTTCTTCAATCTCAAATGGAGGTTTCGAAGTATCAATTGCAAGTCTATACCACATAATTATCCTACCTTGGTCACTCTTAGATCTTTATTAGTAGTGGCCCAAAATCCTGTTTCAAAATCAAATAAATCAACTAACACTTTGTAAATATTCAATCTTTTTCTTCTATCATTTCTTGTATTAGTATCGCCCCATTTTTGTGCTTCTTCTGGAGTTGTTTCTAATAATGATTTTGCTCTCAAGATATTGTCAGGTAAATTAGCTCTTGTTCCATGGTAAAAAACAAACTTACCATTTTCTGATTCTACATTGTGTCTTTTTAGCCAATCCATTTTAAGAAGATATTCATATACTTTTGCATATGGTCCATCTTTGATCAAATCGTTATCTTTTAGGTAATTTATTGCTCCATCAATTCCACGTTTTTCAACAAGATAGATAAGTTTTGAATACCAACTAGGATAAACACCTAATATTTGTTCAGGAGACACATCAGCATAGGAATATTGATCTCCTATAATATTGTCTGAAGGTGTATGGAACTCTACAATTGGTTTTTCATTTCCTCTTAATTGTTTGAGAATATCTTCGGAAGCTGGATTGGAAAATATAGCTTTAGGGTCACCTTGTGCATGGCCTCTAGATTTATCCACCAAAAGGCCTTGCTGCTTTATTTGTTCAAGAGTGTCATCATCAGAAGTGTAATGTAATCTTCTGATTGATCCTTCTGGAACATCCTTAGATAATGGATAATTAATCCAAGGATGTTTTTCAGCAGCTGTTCTATACCACATTGAATAACTCCAATTGATAAGGATTTTTTTCTACTGATTTAATTTCTTCAGTGTCTTTTGGTATCTTATGAATAGTATCAAAAGCATCTCCGCCTAAATCAGTTCCCATATGATCCCATTCTGAAGGTAAAAGAGTTTTAAGAGCTAAATCTTCATCTATTTTCAAACGATCTAAAACTTTTTGAAAATATTCAATTTCTTGTTTTGTTTCAATAATTCGATCTTCAAATCTTCCTGGACTTTGTCTATCTAATTCCAAAAGCTGCTGTAGTGATCGATTAGCTATGTTAAAATTTCTGAAAGCAGTTTCGTAATCTTTATGTTTACCCATTGAATCTGGTTTACCAAAGACTCTATTTTGAGCTTTATGTGATTGAAGAGATTGTACGTTGCTGACCATATGTTCTGCTTTAGACAATTTTGGATCACTCTTTATGTACTCAAGCATTTTTTCATAGAGTTTAGTTGATAAGCCTCTTCCAAGATTTGTCATGAATGTATCTTCGTCCACTTGAATGTCCATAACTTGTATTAGTTCTATGGCAATTACATTGCTAGATTCATCATAAGCAAAATCTAAATGACCAAGAGCTTTTTCAGATCCTGGAGCAAAAACTTCTAATCTATATGAATCAATTCTTCCATATCGCTCAACTAATTTTTTTCCACGTTTTACAATTTTATAAGATAAATCATTAAAATCTAATTTACCTTTACCCATATCAGGAAAATTAATCTGACCAGAAGGATCAATTTCAGTTAATGCAGTTCTATACCACATTATTTGCCTTTTAAATTATCAGAAACAGATCTTCCAGACTCCCAGTTGCGACATGACCAATATCGGGCTTTAGTTTTAGGCCCAGGATTATCACAATTATGTCTTGCTCTAAAGTTCTTTCTGCGTTCAGGATTGTCACGCTTGATTGAAAGACCTGGATCGCCAAAGTTCACTTTAACGACATTACCCTTCTCATTCTTTACATAAACTGAGAACTTTTTTGGTCCGCCTGGTGTTCTGAATGGCTTGTTTAATTTAACATTTTTCTTCTTTTTAGTTGCTGCTGTTTTTTCTAAACCTTTCATATAATCAGCAACAGAATCAAGATAATCAACACCTTTAGTGATTTTGGATTGTACCCAAGCTGGTAAATCGCCTTCTTCATCATCCCCAAGAAGAGACATCAAATCTTCAATAGCATCCATGGCAGTGGACAATTCATTTTTAGCCATGTCATATTCAAAGTCGCTTTCGTAATCTTCTTCATCAGATTCTTCTTCTTTAACAAAACCAGCAACTCTGACAATCTCAACTTTGCTAACCTTTTCCATTCTGCCTCTGAACTTTTTTTCAAAGAGGGAAATACAGCGATCAACATTGCTTTGCATATCTAAATCAAGGGAAACCATTTTATAACATTCAGATGCAACTTCGTCCATTTGTCCACGATATTCATTAAGGAAGTCTGCATTTGAAGTTTTATCAAAGTAATCCATAACTTGTTTTGATACTGCTTCGGCTAAATTGGCTTTGGATAACTCAACAGATTCAAAATCATCTGGAAGTAATTTTTTTGTTGTGTCAGTTAGGGTATCTGCTTCGTCATACATACCCATTTCATCTAACATATTTGCAATTTTAACTAATCTATTAATCATTTTCATGCTCCACAGCTTGTTAGTTATAGTTTTCTCATTTATTATTTAAAAACCCTTATACATGTGAGGTTAAATGCAATAATGTGTAGAAAAACTTAATATGATTTTCTTACTGAACGATAAGCAAATACATGACACTTGGATAAAAATTGCTGGTTCTTCTGAAATAATGAAAAGCAGTATCCCAGTGCCAAACGATGTTGCTAAAATTGCTGAAAAGGCTTATGACAATAGATACAACTCTGATGTAAACTTTGGCAATTCGGATATGTTTGAATTAGCAAGATCTCTCAAAAACAGATCCAGTGTTCCCCTCTCAATGGTTCTAGAGATACATAAATATACAGTGAAGTATAGATACAGGCATTCAGACAGTAAAAAAGTTGCTTCATATTGGGAATGGCAACTTTATGGTGGTGAAGCAGGAAGGAAATGGTCAGAATCTATTGTTAGAGCCTACATCCCTAAAGAAGTAAGAAACTAAAGATAAACCTCAGATATGTTATAATATATCTGAGGTTTATTTATGAAGATTGGAATTGTTCTTACAGGAATAGCAAATGGCAAAGTAGATGATACTTCTGGATTTAATATACCCAGAAACTTTATGAATTGTTTTGATAATATTCAAGAAAAACTTATCACTCCTTTCACTGAGAAGTACGATACCAAACTTTATCTTACCACTTATAATATGTTCAATCCAAATGAAGTGATTGAAGCATATAAACCTCACAAACATCAACTATTGCCTTATGAAAACTCTGCAGAAATCACCACTTACATTAAAAGCATGGAAATGTTATTAGATGAAGATATTGATTTTATCATAACCACAAGATTTGATTTATTTTTTAGAAGCAGAATTATTGATTGGAACATTAAATATGATAAGTTCAATGTAGCGTTTAAAGAGGGAAATTATAGTGTAACTGAATGTATTCCACTAAACTTTACTGACTGCACTATATTTATGTTTCCTAAAAAATATCTCAAGTCTTTTATCATTGCACTTAAACAAACTTGGCAATTTCATCCTCAGCCATTCTTTAGAAAAAATATGCATCCTGTCACTTATAATTTTTCAAAGATTATGGGTAAGCATGCAGTTCATTTCTTATCTAAAAAATATCATGTATCAAGTCATGAGAACTCCTTTTTCTTTTTATATAGGCAAAAAGTTGACAAGTATGGTTTAGATTACAAACTTCCTGATTTAGATTTGCCACAAGTATTAGATGAAACATTGTTGAAGAGATTCCCAACAATTGATAGAGTAAACTTATGAAAATTGTTTATGTTACAGGGTGTTTAGGTTTTATTGGCTCATATGTAACCGAGTTATGTTTACAAAAAGGCTGGTATGTCTTTGGTATCGATAAATGTACTTATGCCTCTAACTTAAACAAACTTGAACATTTTTTAAGTTTTCCTAATTTTAAGTTTGAGAATAAGGACATAACAGAAATAGATCGTTTAGTTGACTGCGATTATATTATTAACACAGCAGCAGAAACTCATGTAGACAATTCAATCAGAAAAAGCGAAGTGTTTTTTCAATCAAATATTTTAGGTGTTTATCATTTAGTTGAATTGCTAAGGTCATATTGTAAGGAAAGCCAAGTATTCCCAACTTTAATTCATTTTAGTACAGATGAAGTTTATGGAGATATTGAATCAGGCGAACATATTGAGACAGATGTATTGAAGCCTAGTAATCCATATTCTGCAACAAAAGCAGCAGCAGATCAATTGATTATTGCTTGGGGTAGAACTTATAAATTACCTTACAATATTATCAGACCAACTAATAACTATGGTATTGGTCAGTATGTTGAAAAACTAATTCCTAAATCATGTAAGTATCTTGGATTAAACAGACAGATTCCCTTGCATAATAATGGTTTGCCTATAAGAAACTGGTTACATGCAAAAGATACAGCTAGAGCAGTTTTATCAGTTATCAATTCTGGTGTTGAGAATGAAATCTTTAATGTTGCTGGTGGATTTGAACAAAGTAACATAGATACTGTTAAGAAGATTATTGATTGTTACTTTCCATACCCAATTGATGACTATGAGAAATATCTAAACTTTGAAATATCTAGAGCTGGACAAGATGTTAGATATGGAATTAACGATGATAAAATCAGATCGTTAGGTTGGAAGCCTGAATCTGTTTTTGATGAAGAAATTAAAGAGATTGTTGAATATTACAAAAAGGTCTTCATATGGTAGCTAAAAAAATCTTAATTACTGGAGGGAATGGATATATCGCAAGAAATACCATTCCCTTTTTATCTGAATACGATCTTACAATATTGACAAGGGAACAAATTGATTTATTAGATGCTGAAAAAGTCAAAGAGTTTTTTAAAGATAAGAGTTTTGACAGAGTTATCCATACTGCTACATATGGTGGTTATAGAACTCAAAAAGACGATCCTGAATGGGTTTATAAGAATGTGGCAATGTTTTACAACCTTATGAATTGCCAGAGTAGTTTTGAACAAATTATCAATCTTACTTCTGGGGCGCAATTTGACAGAAGACATCCTATTGACGATACAAGATATTTACATCATGCTTTTCCAATTGACCCTTATGGAATGAGTAAAAACATCATCTCTAAAATTGGAAGAGAATCAAATAAGTTTAAGAATCTAGTAATTTATAATATTTTTAATTATGATGAACCAGATTCTAGGATGATTAAAAACAACATCAAAAGATACATCAATAAGCAACCTTTAACAATTTTTAAAGATCGCAAAGTTGATTTCTTTTATATGGATGATTTTGTTACATTACTAAAACATTACATTGATACAGATAAAACTTTGACATTTGAATTAGATCTTTGTTATTCAAGAAAATATTATCTGAGTGAAATCGCAAATATCATTAATAGTTTAGATGATTATTCTGTCGATGTAAATATAGAAAATCACAGCCAAGATTTACCTTATATTGGGAATGGCGATAAATTAGAAAGATTTAATTTACCGCTTGTTGGCCTTTTGGATGGTATAACAATTACATATAAGAAAATATTAGAGGCAAATAATGTTTAAGAAAAATTGTAGATGTTGTGAAGGTGCTAACTTAAAATCTGTAATTGATTTTGGTAATATTCCCTTAGCCAATAACCTTTTAGATTCTTTCATAGAGGATGATTTAGCGTTCCCATTAGAGCTTATGTATTGTGAAGATTGTCATAATTGTCAGTTGTCTTACAGTGTTGATTCAAAGGTTATGTTTGACAATTATCTTTATGTTTCATCTACCACTGAGCAAATGAGAAACCATTTCAAGGCTGCTGCATATAATATTGTTAAAGATTACAATCTTAATGAAAATAGTTTGGTTGTTGAAATTGGATCAAATGATGGTGTATTTTTAACCCATTTAAAAGATCAAAACATTAAAATTTGTGGAATTGAACCTGCTAAAAACATATCAGCAATAGCAAACGAAAAGGGTTTGCACACTTATAATGGTTACTGTGATAAAGATGCAGTTGATTATGTGTTATCTAATTTTGGTAAAGCTGATGTTGTAACAGCTTTTAATGTATTTGCACATGCTGATAATTTGAAATTGATTCTTGATAGTGCTTTTGAAATATTAAAAGATGATGGAGTGTTTATTGTTGAAAATCAATGGTTATTAAAAACCATGTTTGATTTGACCTTTGACAATATTTACCATGAGCATTTTAACTACTGGTCTGTCACTTCTATGAATAATTTTGTTAGAAGAAATGGATATCATATTCAAAAAGTAGAGAGATATTCAACTCATGGTGGTTCAATTAGAGTTCATATTTCCAAAAACCCAACCAAATGTGAGTCTTTAAATAGTTTTCTTGAGTTGGAATATTGTCATGGACTTACTACTTTTGAAGCATATGAAAGATTTGCACAGAGAATCAAAGAATGCAAGAAAAATACAGTTAAGGCTTTTGACGAACTACATTCAAAGTATGGCAAGGTTGTAGGTTATGGCTCTCCTGCAAAAGCCACTACGTTATTAAATTACTTTGGCATTGATCATAATTATTTGTCATTCATTATAGAAGATAATCCTTTAAAATATGAGAAAATCGTGCCTGGAATTAAAGTTAAAATCATCAGTAAAGATTTAGCCAGTTCAATTATTCCCAAAGCAGTGGTCGTAATGGCTTGGAACTTCTATGATGAAATTATCAAAAACAATCAAGCTTTTATTGACAAGGGTGTAGAGTTTTTAAATATAAAGGACTTGCAAAATGGCTAATGAATTACTTGGCATTAAGTTTGATATTTATTGTCCAGCAAATAATTATGAACAGCAAAATATTGTTGTTGAGCATTTAGCGAATCAGGGTTTTGAATGTAAGAAGTTTGATGGTGCAAATTATCCTTCATGGTCAAAAATTATTAATGAATGCATGGAAGAAAGTGAAGCAGATTATTTCTTCTATGTTTCTCACAAGAATAGACCAAATAGAGAACAATTAATTAAGAGTATTTCTTTATTGAAATCGGGTTATGCAATTGCTGGAATGTTTGATATGACTTTCCATGGGATTAACAAGGATTTAATCAGAAAGATTGGACCTTATGATGAGAGATATTTGAATGGCGGATGGGAAGAAGTTGATATGTTCTGGCGATGTTGTGAAAATAATATTGCCATTTATGTGAATCAAGAATCTTACTACACATGGGAAAAGAGTTCGTGGAAATATGGTGGGTTTCCTCATTTTAAGAAGAAATGGCTAGAACCTGTTGGAGATAATTATATTCACAAGCTTATTGAAGAAGAAAAATATAGTTACAATTTTGGTGAATATAAAGGATCAAAGTTTTTACCATGGAAAGATTCGTTTATAAGACAACAAGAAGAAAATAAGAATAACTATCGTGATTGGAAAGTTATGAAGAAAAACTCATTTTTCTTGTAGGATTTTTTTGATATTTGTTGTAAAATTGAAATATAAGCACTTTTACAATTGTGGTTTGTCGGTGGCTTGACATCGTTAGATAAATTTAAAGGGATAAAGTAATTCTCTACTACTCCCGCCTCTAGAGGTCATTCAAGCAAGCCTAGTTTCTGTGAGTTTCAGGTCCGAACCCTGGAAATATGGAGTAAGATGAGAGTTATAAGGCAGCAATCTTATTAATTCTAGCAAACATCGATACCTAAGAAACAAAAGGTAGTTATAGGGTCCGAGGTTCACGGTTGAGGGCTTTATAGCAGATTGAAAGGTGAAACGGAGTTCGTATACCGGATTAATCTTGAAAATCGGTCGAGTAATCTTCGTGGAGATGAAAGACATGAAGTGAATTGAATCTTGCGTAAAGATTCAATAGGATGCGCTCACTTCAGTAGAGAAGGGCATAGCTCAATTTAGAGCACCGCACAAAAGCGTTGATGTTGGTTTGGAGTAATTAAAGTAACAAAAGCATAAGTTACAAATACCAACTGCCCATAAAATTAGACGTGTCTCGCATTAGTGGTAAGCAGTGATTGTTGAGAGAAGGTTTGCATAATTAATTTTATATTCTCTTGATGAATAATGGATGAACGCATATTCTAAATTATTCACTCTCAATAGAAACTAATGTCAGACTGGAATGCCGCCAGTATAAAATGGACACTGCGTAGCTTGACAAATTGTGGACAAGCACTTGAAATATATGATGCGGATATTTTAAAGTGTCACGAAGCTACATACCCTGGAATTAGTCTCATTCCAGGGTTTTTTCTTATCTTTTAATTAATGTATAATCCCAATATGTTAAAGAATATTGGTAATGGCACAACATTAAAAAAGAAAACTAACCATGCTCAAGAAACAGAGAATGCATTAAGAGCTGGTATTTATGCTTGGATTGATGATAATAAAGATCTAGTATCTATTGCTCAAAGATTATCAGCTTTGACTATAGATTTAGGTTTATGTGATACTAATGCTCACAATCCATTCCAAATTGTACCTACAGATTTATTTGCTGAGAATGGTAATTTGCATCATGAATTATTTTTAAATATTGATCATGCTGCTTGGGGATATTTTAGAATCCAAATTGAATCCGAGTTTAAGTTTAGTGTTGTAGAGCCAAAACTTATAAACAACTCAGATGCTCCTACAATCTATATCTCAGAATTAGAAGTTGAGGGATATATCAAATCTTTAGCAGCAACTTTAGATGATCATTATAAGCTTCTTGATTTATTGGAACAAAACAAATTAGAAGAAGCACAAACAATTCTAGATTCAGCTTTACATATTTATAAGATTTCAGTAGAAAGCCAACTAGTAAGAGTTAAAGATATTATTAATTCTTTTGATGGAGAAATTGGTATCAAAGCCACTAATGATGAAGGAACAGTGCAATCAATCAAATCTATGGAAACAAGATATGATTTAGCACTACTACATCCTGAAAACTGGGTTGTCATAAAAGCTAATGGAATGGAAGATCAAAAGTATTTATCATCTTGGCTTAAAAACTTCTTCGTAGTGGAAAGTAAAGCTGCATCATTACTTTATCTTTATCAAAAACTTATTAAAGATGCTGGTTATAGAATTATTGTTCATACAGATTCAGTAGCGCCAGAATCAGATCTTACAGGCGAAGTGTTAAGAGACGAAGCATTAAATCTTACATTGGTTCGTCCAGTTATTCATGCAACAAAATTAGAAATAGCAAATGGATGAATGGGGATTATTGGGTTGCGGATGGGGTGACACTATTGTTTCCATGTCCAACGCTAAAAAGAAGAATATTAGGAAGATTCTTTATGTAGGATCTTTTCCTGAGATTGTTGATTTCCTTAAAGCACAAGATTTTATTGATGAAGTAGAGCACGTACCTTATTCCCCAAAGGATGATGGGTATTGGCTCTTCTTTTTTCATTTATCCATCCGCAAAGACCCTGATAAAGTTTTAGCTGACTTTATAGAATCTCGCAAACTTGGAGATCATAGAAAGTATGTAAATCTCCAATTAAACTTTGGCGGTGGAGATGAATTAGAATTATTCGAAGATTTTAATTTTTCCCAAAGAGCTAAAAGAGAAGCTAATAAAATTGAAAAAGAATACAATTTGAAAGATTTTATTTTATTTCAGCCAGTTAGTTTGCATTCCACCCCAGCAGAAAACTTTTATCCTTATTGGGACATAATTTTCAAGAAGACTGTTGAAATGTACCCAAACAATCAAATAGTTTTAATTGGGCAAACAAATAGTAAAATTGAAACTAAACATAATCATTTTATTGATTTAAGAAATAAGTTTTCAACAGCAGAATCAATTGGTTATTTGTTAAGAAAAGCAAAGTTAGTAATTACTTTGCCCAACAACTCTATATATTTCTGCAATAAATTCAAGACACCAACCATCAGCTTTTGCAATAGAGAATTTGAACCAGCACTAGCATTCAGAAGAACTATGAATAAGAATACTATGATTCTTGTTGATTGGAAAGCACCATATGATGAAGCTAAATATGTGCTTGAAAACTGGGAAAATATTATAGAAAATAATCAGTTTAGAATGGAAAATCACGTAGACTTTATCGGTAAGTTTTATACGCTCACTGTGATGGATTTGAAAGAAACCTTAAAAACTGATTACTACCAACAACTGCATGTGATATTTGATAAGTACCAAGATGAAGATTGGTATTTCGGAAGTGGAGTGCCAGTTCAAGTAGCTGCTTTTTCTCACTATTTTAATAAAGGCAAAGGCATTTCACAAGGCTCGTATAGCATTAATAGATACCATGAAGCATATGAAGCTTTGAGTACTAAAACAACCATGATTAGAAAGTCTGGAATTGTGAACAAAAAGCCAATTGTCTTTTTGTCTGATGAAAGTTTCTTGACCAGTAAAGTCTTCAGGGATAATTTTAATCACTTTGTTTGCATTTCTCATGGCAATAATGATAGACTTAAATCGTTTATTGAGAGAAACAATTTTCAATATGAAGAATACAATAAATATATTGTAGAGGTTAGAAAATGATTTCCATAACTGAAGCTGCAGCTGAAATTATTCTTGATACTATAGAAGCTCAAGAAATGAAAAATGTTTATCTTGAATTAAGAATAACTGGTGGTGGTTGTTCTGGATTACAATATGCGTTAGGTCTTACTGAGCTTGATGATATTGAAATTGATGAGGTAGTGCATGAAAGCAACGGGATAAAAATCCTCACATCAATAAGAGATTTAAAGTATGCCGATGGAAGTGTAATTGATTATATAGATCTTCCTATGGGCAAGGGTTTCAAAGTAAACAATCCACAAGCCACTAAATCTTGTGGTTGTGGATCTTCTTTCTCTACTGGCGATGATGATATTTCAGAATTAAATGAAGGTAAAGGATGTTCTGCCTGTAAGCATTAATCATCCATTTTTGTACCAAGCATCTCGTGTGTATGGCGGTGGAGTTCTTTAATTTCTTTGAGCAGTTCTTGTATTGATGAGAACTGCTCTTTTAACGTCTCATGGTCTTCTTGCGCTCTTTTTTCTGCACTTCTTCCCATAATCTCTTGTCCCACCATAATCAAAGGTAAAGCAGCGAGTTGAATAAACCCGCTGCTTATATACAATATGGTCTCTTTATAATTAGAAAGAGCTGGAACTAATGGCAAAAAAGCCCAACCGCAAAACAGCCAAAAAGTTATCATGTTGCCAAAATATTTAGTGGCTGAAATTGCAATCTTTTCGTTCATATTACATCATATGAAGTCTATACTTGGTTTGATTTAAAATAGCTAGCATTTCATCTCTAATGTTTAATAAATCTGTATCTGCTTCATCAAGTCTTTGTGGAACAATATTTACAAGATAGTCAACAAACTCATCAATAAATGCTTCTGGATTATCATCCAAATTATGAAGACTAAGATTGAAAGTTCCATTAGCCATCAACTTGCCCTTCTTACCTTGATAAATCTCAATAAAATCATCAATTAATGGATCTAATTCATCGTAAGCAGTACCGAATGCTTCATGTTGTGCAAAACTACCTGGAGTCTTTTGTGTTTGCCAGTGAAAAACTCTCATTTGATTTTGCAATGTTAAAAAGTTTGTAATGTAATTCATTTATCTAATCCTTCATATCTCTTGGAAATAAAATCCCAATTAATAACTTTAAACCAATTCGTTAAATATTTCTCTCTGTTGTTTTGATATTTGAGATAATATGCATGCTCCCAAACATCACAACCCAACAAAGGATGACCACACTTTTCTATATAAGGATTGCTTTGATTTAAAAAACCCTGTACTTTCATTTTTCCATTTTGAGTGCAAAGCCATACCCATCCAGATCCAAAATGTTTTACTCCAGTATCAATGAACTCTTTCTTAAAATTATCATAGCTTCCAAATTGCTTATTAATATCTTCTGCTAATTTTCCAGATGGTTTTTGATTCATAGATGGGGACATTGTGATCCAGAAATATGAATGATTAAAATGACCACCAGAATTGTTTAAAAAGGATTCTACATCTGCCTTATTGACTTTAGGATCAATTATTAAATCAATGAGACTTTTTTCTTTTAATTTTGGTTTTTTATCCAAAATCTCATTCATCTTTTCTACATATTTTTTATGATGTTTTCCATGGTGTACTCTCATGGTTGTAGCATCAATTACTGGCTCTAAAGCTTCAAATGCATAAGGTAGTTTAGGCAAGTCATATCCACATTCAAAATCTTCTTCTTCCATAGACTTTGATGCTAATCTTGATATATCTAAATAACTATCGTAAAAGTTCATTATGCTCTCTGTACTGTAGCAAACATTGGGGCATTAGGATTATTTGGATCTGGAGCAATAGGAATGCCAATTTGGATAGGAGCTTTGACATTGTGTAAGGAATCTGGCAAAAGACCACCTTCACATGTTAAAACTTGATCAGCATTATAGCCTTTTTGTTGTCTCCATGCAGTAAACTCGTCACCACATAAAGATTGTCCAGGAGCGATTTGACCACAAAACTCTCCATTTGGACCTTGAGAACCATGCAACACTAATATTTTGCCAGAAGGTGTGTCAATTTCTGCAAAAGTCCCTTCTTTAAGTGCTTTAGACATTGCTTGCATTTCAGCATAATTAGCATATATCCCAGTGTTCTGATTTAAAGATGATTGACCACTTTGAGATGCTATATCTACAGGTTGTTGTTGAGCTATTTTGTACCACATATTTATTTAATTAGGTATTTTGTGTGTCTGTACCTATTATTTTCCACTCTATTTTTGATTCATATTTTACACAATGTTCACAAAGTCGTTCTAAATTACTAAATATAACTCTAAGTTTGTTTATTTGCATAGAATCATTTGAAATTGTATCTAAATATATACTTAATTTAGTATGAAACTTTTCTGGATGATAACTACCTTCTTCTGGTAACTTCAGAGCTTGTAAAATAGAAGATGCAACATTTCTTGGATGTACACAACTATGATTTTCTGCATTGATATCTAAAGCAGTGAGCGTAATATTGAGTGTTTCTATGCTTCCATCATAAGTACAAATGGTTTTCTTATATGGATAGTCAACTCCATAACTAAATGGTTCGTAACAATCAATTCTTTCTAACCAAAAAGAAAGAGGATAGGCAATACCTATCCTCTTCTCTAGGAAATCAACTAAATAATCATTCTCAGTCCCATTTTTTCTATAAGTCATCATCCAAAGAACTTCAGGTCCTACGATGTCTGAAAAATTAGAGTTCTGGGGATAAAAATGAATACGCTCCATTAGACAGGCTTCATTGATTCGACAAACTTAACTAAAAACGCACGGACAGCAGCAACGGTAGCTCTGGATGTTGGGATAAGCTTAATATCAGCAAGCGCCTTGTTGTAAACTTCAGCTCTAAAACCATTGAGAGTCTTTTGTGCCAGAGTTGTTGTTTCAGCTTCATCCATATAAAGAGCGTCAATCTCTTCTGGGGAAATTGGAGACAGGTTAGCTAATCTTTGTTCTAGTTCTGCGTCTTCATTGGCATCATAAGCAGTGAAGCAATCATCTACATAAGACTTCATTTCCATCTTAGCAATTTGGGATTGTTGCATCACTTCATCACGCAAAGCATTCATCCAACCCATAGGAGGCGATACTGGAATTGGCGCTGGATCAACAATTACGCCACTCATTCCCTTACAAGCTTCAAGTTGCTCTTTAACTTCCACTAAGGATTCAACAATAGGATTAACAGTTTCAATTGTTACAAAATTAGAAGTGTCATTATTCTTCTCAATTTCTTTTTGCAAGATATCAAAACGGGTATTTGTCATACCTACAAAAGAATCAAGATTAACAACATTAGCGCTTAAACCCTTTTTGTTATCCTCAATTGATACTTTAATATCTGCAAGTTCAGCAACTAAAGTATTGATCAAAGCGTCAACTTCTTTCTTGCTGTATGTATCTTCTTGGATTACAGTATCTTCTACCATAACCACTTCTCTTTTATTAAACCAACCAAATATACCCATAGTCACTTACCTCTAGTTATATTATACCTAGAAATTACGACCTCCCCCAAAACCTCCCATTCCGCCATTCATTCCACCACCGAATGCACCGCCAAAGCCTCCCATTGCTCCTCCGCCCACGCCATTACCACTTCCCAATCCAAGGCTTCCATTGCCTCCCATAGCGCCATTCCCAAAACCGCCAGTCCCACCGAAACCGCCATTTCCATTTGCACCCATTCCATTACTGCCACCTGTAAATCTTCTGAATTGACCTATGTAAAGAATGTTGCCAAAAGCACTCATTAAATCTACAGGATCAATAAATGTTAATGGTATTCTTTCAAACATTATTCCCCTTGGTTGTTCTACTGTAATTTCAGGTGCAATTTGTTTGTACTCTGTAAATACTCTCTCTTTGACAATCCAAACACCATTCTCTTTTGTATATGTCAAAGGAACTGTTGCTGCTCTCATAACTAATTTAAGAGAGTTTTCAAAAGGCTGATCTTCTAATGTCATAGTTATAAAACCAGATACAGAATTATCAATGACATAGTTTTTAATTCCAGCTTGTTTAAACATCATTTCCAGTGTTGTTCTAACTGGAGCATCTTTTAAATCAACTGTAATGTTTTGTGCATAAGATGAGGAACAAAACAATGCGAAAACAAAAGCAATAATTAATTTTTTCATTTCTTTTTAACCATGTAATAAGATTTCTTCTCATCTGTCTCAAATTGAATACTTAAAAACTTCTCTAAAAGATATTTGGTTTCATCAAAGTTCTTTTCCCATATTTGAAACTTAGGAATCTTAATCTTATTAATTTCCTCTTTGTTATATGAATATGTTGTGATTTTTGCAGCTCTGAAAAAATCATCAATAATAGTTGAAGTTAAAACATATTTGGTGCTTATAACTGTATATACTGGCTCTTTTTTAGCTTTCTCTTCAATTTGGATTATTGGTTGGATTGGATGAGAAAAACTATTTATCGGCAAACATAAAACAGACAAGCAACCAATAACAGCAACTAAATTATTCATATTCATATCCTCTTATTCAATGTGTCTTGTACAAACACTTATATAGGATACCAACGCATATGAAACACTTCGATTTGATTTCCAATGACAATGATGAGAACGATGTCATTAATGCATTTGAGAAAAGATTAGAGTTTGTTTTGTCTTTGAGTGCGCAAGAACTTTTAGAGAGAATCCAATATGCTTACGACTCTTCTGATGTAATTATTGAGGGCTATTCTTTAACTGATAATCTTACTACTGCTGATTCTATTGCTTACGCCACAATTGTTAGGCTAAGAGAAATGTTGAATGAAAGTTCTCTATGGTTAAAGACAGAGTTCAAATTGCATGAATATGATGAAGAAGATGAAACTGACCTTTAGAGAATTATCAACTGAATTAAAAGACAAACTATTAGATCTTATTCCTAATTTAGAATATGGGAAATTGGTTGTAACTCAAAATCATAAGCAAGTATTTTATAGAAAAGATATTGGATTTGATTTCTTGGGATGTGAGTTTTGTATCTTAAATAAGGTCAAGCAGAATGAAATAGGGGATTTTGTAATTGAAGATAAAAATCTGATCAATTTTTTTCAATTACAAGAAGATTCAGATATGCCACAAGAACTAGGTTTAAATCTTTGGTATTGCCCTATATGCTTCAAACAACTAATAAACTTAAACGAGAGATAAATGTCAGCTTACAAAAAAATTAAATGCAATATTGTTGATAAAGAGACATTGGTTAAAGCACTTAAAACCATTGGATTCGACCCATTAATCCATGAAACACCACAAAACTTAAGAGGCTATAGAAATGACATTAGAAAAGACCTCGCTGAAATTGTAGTGCCAAAAGAACAAATTAACTCTCTTTTTACTGGCGCTTCTAATGATCTTGGTTTTTTGTGGAATGAAGAAGAAACAAAATACGAAATTATTTGTTCTGAATATGATAGCAAGTTTAATATTGATCAAAGAGTGGTGCAAGCATATACAAAAGTAGTGATCGAAGAGGCATTAGAAAAACAAGGATACAAAATTAAAGTTAATATTGCTGATGAAGATTTGCAAAAAAGAAAACAAATGCAAATTGATATTGTTGCTAGGAAAATAATTTAATGTCTAAAGAAATTGAATTGAAAATTGAAATTGATGAGAAAGGCAATGTTAAAGTCACCCCAAAAGGAACTGTGGGAAAAGAATGTTTAGATATTTTAAAGTTTCTTGATAAATTGGATGGTGTTGAAGTTAAAGAAACTGTGGCAAATGAAGATATGAATAAAACAAAAATATCTAATATAAACATACAAGGAGTTAAAAATGAATAACTTAGAAAAGTGGTTTTGGACTTTATTATCAACTAAAGGATCTGATTTTAGTTCTTTAGCTGCAAATCAACCTGGTCCTGTAAGCATTCAAGCAGCAGAAGACGCAGACACAGAAGAAGTGTTGTCAGTGAGAGAAGATGGTAGCAATGCTGGTAAATATGTATCTGAATATTTGAAAGCTGTTGGCCTTGGTCCTGGAAATCCTTGGTGTATGGCTTTTGTCGTATTTAGAATTATTAAAGCAGCACATAAATTGATTGTAAATATTCCTTTACACATGCCTAGAACTGGATCTGTTGCTGTTTTTGGAAGATGGGCGCAAAGCCAAGGACATTTTATCAGAAGAGCAGATTTAGAATTAGGAAAAGCAACACCAATGAAAGGCGATATTGTAGTTTATTGGTTTGCATCTAAGGGAAGACTTGCACACACTGGTATCGTTGTTCAAGGTGGCAGAAACTTCTTAACTGTTGAAGGCAATACATCTGGTGGAATTGATACTGGTGTAGATAGAGATGGACAAGGAACCTATAAGAAATCCAGAAGATATAGCCATTTAGGAATCTTTGGTGGGATTATTAGACTTCCATATTAATAGTTAAAAATTGTTCATGAAAAGTGGATTTTGATTCATCCACAACATTACCATTCTCATCCACTATTTGAGAATTACCTTGAAAAAATAAACCTGGAAATATAAATCCACAACAATAAGGCCGTATTATTGCAATTGAGTGATCTTTAGCTCTTTGCAATTGCGGTCTTTCTGTTTTTTCATCAAAGGGATAATTTGGCCAAGGTCTCCATCCACTAGAAGGAGCCACAATATAATCAGCCCCTTTCTCTTTCATTTCTTTAATTATATAGTCGTGGTTTAAATCATAACAAATCACCACGCCTATATTTCCTTTAGATGTCTTTATTGGCTCAGAATCAGTATTTGATTTTACTCCCCAAGATTTTTCTAATGTCACTAATTCTTGCTTTAAATACTCACCAGCAAACTCTCCACAATCAAATACCAAGGAAGAATTGTATATGTCGCCATTTCTTTGAACATATATAGAACCAGCAATCACCACCACATTGTATTTTTTTGAAAGTGTAGAAAATGTTCTTCTTATAATTCTTTCAATTTTATTTTGAGCAAGCCATTTACCCATCTTATCTAATTTTATTTTAGAAAGAAAAATGTCAGATAATTTCTCTAAAAAAGATTTAAAAGAGTTTTGTTTAATAGGAACAGATTCTTTAACCCAAGCAAGACAAAAGCTGATATCCTCTGGAAAAACGAGGACATCAGCTTTATATTTGTACGAGTTTATTCTAAATATTCTTTCAATATAATTAAAGAATGTTTTTTCAGTGAAGCATTGAGCCATATTTAATTGTATGGCTGCTATTTTTACTAGTTGCTTCTTATCCAATTTGCGAGATCCGAAGCAACAGTTTCAGCATCAACTCTTGCTTGCTCATTTGCTTCTTTTGCTGCTTTTTCAATTAAATATGTTTTTGTAACATCAAGAATAAAATAAGCAATACAATCTTCTACATAATTTTCTTTTGTAATTGGATTGTCTATTTCGTTACCAGCATTATCAACAACTTTATCTGCTGGAACAGGTGCGCCATATGGTTTTTTGCTTACAAATGCATCTACTACATTTTGCGCATCTGACTCTCTTATCGGTATTGTTACTAAAAAATCGATTGCCATTTTATTCTCCTATCACATCAATGATAATAGTAGCTGGATCACTATAATATGTACCATCAAATGCCTTGTAAGTAAGTTCGTCTTGCCCAACAAATCCAGTATTTGGGACATAAGTTTGAGTGTTGGAATCGTTCTGGAAAACCGTTCCATAAGATGGCAATGATTCAATGCTATATGTCAAAGAATCATTGTCTGGATCTGTACCACTTAAATCAATTACTAAAGTACCATTCATAGCAACTGATAAAGAAATATTGGAAACAACTGGAGTATGACTAATTACATCAATAACAATATTTGTCAAAGGGCTGTATTTTGTGCCGTTAAAAGCTTTAATTCCAATAACATCTTGGCCATAGAATGTTGATGCAGGAGTGTAAACTAATTCATCACCAGAAATTAGTACAGATCCATTAGCTGGTTGATTCACCACTTCATATGTTAATGGTAAATTGTCAGGATCAGAGCCCACTAACAATATTTCAGCAACATCACCTTTTGTAATAGAAGCTGTTGTTTCTGTTATCGTTGGGAAGTTATTAAATGGATCTACAGGGAGAGCTTCAATTCTAGCAGTGTCAAATAATGAAATATTTTCTTGAGCTCTTTGAGTTGCAGCAAGTATTGCTTCATTTCTTGCTTGAGCTTCTGCTGATTCAATTGTATATGCTTTTAAAATTGAAAGCAAAAATTGAGTACAGCAGGTTGTTACGAATTGCTCTTTTGATACTGGATTAGGTTCTAAAACACCATTACCCAAATCTATTGTTTCCCTATAGCCATATGCTGAAGCAAATGCATTTTTAACATCTGCAGAGTCTACATCCCTAATTGGAACATTAATTGTAAAACCTAACATTTCTTTATCCTCTTATATTTATATTCTAATAATGAGCGTCTGTGCGCCTTCTAGCTTCATTAGCATTATCAGTATTTTCAAAAGCTAAAACCCAACCTCTTCTTGCAGTACCACTTGCAGTAGTAAAGTTTAAATTGAAACCAGGGCGAGTATCAAAATCTGTCAATGATGCTACTTCTAAATCAACAGGAGAACCGGCACTTGATCTAGCTAATGTAACAAGACTTGCTGACATCTGTGAAAAAACTACTGTGTTGCCAGTGTTTGCATCTTGATCTCCATATGAAATGCAATATTGACCTTGCGATGAATAAACAAAAGGTGCTGTATTTAATGTAGTTGATGCATTCCCAGTTAAAGTAATAGAAGTTTGTGTTCCCACAGTAGAAACTGTTCCTACTAAAGTATTATCATTGGCATAAAGTTTAAAACCTGGTGCAAATCTATAAAATGATGTACCTGTGCCTGTGACTGTAGGACTTGCTGTACTTGATGTAATAGATCCAACACCGTCAAAATATAAAGTATCTGCTGTTCTATTTCCAGCAAATAATTGAATAGAATCGGCTCCAGGAGAAGTTGTAATTCTAGTATTATCAGTAGTGGCGTTAGTAGCTGCCCCAATTATTGTCTTTGGAACAAAACCAGTGCTTGTAAATTGATTTCCAGTTCCTGTTGCAGTCACCAAATCCACCAATGAAAAATGTGCTGGCGAAAACCCCTTAATTGCCAGAAAAATCATATTATTGTTTGATCCAGCTGCAGCCGCATCTGATGTAATTGTGAAACCGCCAGTTGTAATATTACTAATGGTCATATTGTAAGGGCCTACACCATTAGATGTAGCATATTTGAATAATGTGTCTGAACTTGAAATAGCTCCTAAATCCTTTGTAGAGGCTGCTTCATTGTGCCAATAAATAGATTTTTGTACTGCAGGTGATCTAGTAGCAGCTCCAAAACAAAATCTAGCATCATCAGTTAGTCCAGCATCTAAAGCAGTTATAGTTGATGCAGCAATTATCACATCTGGTTGAAAGTTTAAGGATGTGTATGAATTTGAACTAACACTTGATGGCATTGCGTGAGAATCACCTCCTACAGTAATGTCATCTCCACCAAAAAAAATACAAATAGCTTCAATATGACCATTTGTTTGAGGTGTAAAGTTTCCAAATGAAAAGTTTGCAGTATCAGTTGTAAATGTAGCCGAAGTGGCTTGGTAGTAAGTAGTAGATCTTGCAGCGTTGTGACAATAAATGAATCTTGAACTGGAGTTTTGTCTTGCTACTGCTGCTGTAGCTACGTTGTCTTGTTGTGTAATCCAAACACATCTGTAAGTTAATGCAGTTGTACCATCGCCAAGCGGAGCTATAATTCCCACACCTAAATTACGATGAGCTAAAGATGTATCAAAAGCATCTGTAGCAGCATTTGCTTCAACATAAAATATTAAGCAAGCTTTGGGTACACCAAAACCAGGTTCCAAATCTATACGAACCTGCCGGTTAGTTGCTTCAGCAGCCCAAAATCTTCTTCTTACTACACAAGTTTTCATTAGACTTCTTCAAGCTCCAAAGTGACAGAAAAATTAGCGTGTGTAGCATTTAATGCTGTAAAGTTAATTCTAAGTTTGTCCCCTGAAGTTAATGCTGCGCCTGCTCCGACAAAATATGTTGATTGAACTTCATATGTTGAACCGCCAGAAATGCTGAGTGTTGTGACTGCTGTTCCTGAAAAAGCAGATGTGCCTGTGTATTTTTCTAACCTTATAGTAGATGTTCCAGCAGATGGAGTTTCGACACGTATATGATATTCTTTTGGTACATAAGTAAGAGCAGTGGATCCATCAGTAGGGCTGTCTGGTATTCTTATAACATTAGTGTCCGCCCCTGATGCAGTGGGAGTATAACCAGTACAGAAACTGATAACAAGTGGTCTTTTTGCTCTAATTGTTCCAGAAGAAGTGATTAGTACACCAGTAGAAAATGTAATACCTGTTCCAGCTGTTATTGCAATACCTCCACCAGAAGCAGACACTGTTGTCCATCCTAAACCACCGGAACCATTAGTATATAAAACTTGTAAGTTTGTACCATCAGCAGAAGGTAAAGTATAGTTGACGTTGCCTGAATTAGCGCCACCCTTAATTGAAGAATAGAAAGTATTGCCAGAATTGTAAAATCTTATTGCATTTGCTCTGTTGACTTCAAAATAATTTGAACCAGATGCTACATTTCCAGAAAAGAAAAATTGTTGGTTAGCATCAGAAGTGGTGCCGAAAGCAGTGTTCCCTTTTACTTGTAATTTATTTGTAGCTGTAGGGTTTGAATCACCAATGCCAACTACTCCAGCAAACTCAGCAATGCCAATAGTAGCTCCAGCAGAAGCTCTTAATAATGGAGTGCCAGAAACATCATTGACAGACCAAATTGTTCCAACAGTCAAATTATTATCTAATGAGAAAACTTGTCCTTCATTACTGTAAAATGAAATTGAGTTATCATCAAGTACTTCCATCGTGATAACAGAAGTTCCAGTGGCTGAACCAGTAAAAACAATTTTTGGAGTAGTTGTTTTATTTCTACTAGGTGTAATTTTTATATTTTTATCTACATCTGGCATGTCATTTACCTATTAGCTATATCTACCTTTGAAAGCTTCATAATTTTTTGATATTTCTCTACTACTTAGCGCTTTTTTGTAAACTCTTGCTTGAGAAATATATCCATTTAATCTTAACAATCTTGATGGATTGGTACCAAGATAAAATGGAGAGTTTGTAGTATTTATACTAGCTGTTGTAGCGCTGTATCTCAAAACACCATTTATATATAATTTAGATGTGATAGAGTTGCTTGTCAAAAACTCACCAACATATGCGACGTGGTACCAAACATTAGCGTCGTATGTTAAAGTTGTTGCAGTGCCAGAATTTCCAATACTTAAGTTCCAAACAGTAGAAGATGTTTCCAGCCCAAAACCAGTCCCTGCGCCGTTAGCACCAATAGACATGACTGCTTGAATGGCTTTGGAAGTAAACTTGACCCAAGCAGACAAAGTTCTTGAATCTGCGCCAGATATGCCAGTGTTCGAGAAAGAAGTAACTACTCCAGCTCCACCAAAATTGATGTAACTAGCACCACCAGCACTAACTATACTTATTCCTGTAGAAAGCGCAGTATTACCAGTAAAAGTGTTTTTAATCGTAGAACCACTCACAGATCTTATATTTGCTGCATCTACAGATCCAAACAATGAATCGTAACCTTCTATCTTTGGTCCATTACCTACTCCCATTATTGTGGTACCTCTAATCCTCCAGCACCTGAAGTGCTGAAACGTCCTTTAAATGCATCATAATTATTTTTAACTTGTTCTGCTGAAAGAGTGTTGCCATACAATCTTAAAATTCCAATACTTCCATCAAAGGTGCTTGTTCCTCCTGGATCATTTCCTATATAGTCTGAACCTGTATACGAAGCTGGTGATGTTGTTGAGCTTGACCCTATTGCAGTTCCATTAATATAATATGTAACCAATCCAGGACTAAATGCCCAAACAACTTGCTGCCAAACACCATTTGTAATACAATTTCCGATTCTTACCGTAAAACCACCAACTGCATATGTATTTAATTTAATCCCATTAGTTACAGCACTGTTGTCTAAAGCACAAATATAACCAGTCAAAGATCCTGAAGAGTGCTGAAATATTCTTCCTGCACTACCTTCTCCAGCAGAATTCGGCTTAATCCATGATTCTATTGTCCATGAAGTAGTTTGATTACCACCATTTGTTGTGCCTAAGTTGATTGAAGATGTCAAGCCGTCAAATACAAATGTGCTTGTACCTCCGCTTCCAGCAAAAGATACAGAAGATAAAGTACCTCTGTTGTTCCTCACAGATAGATCATAACAAGTATTGCCAGTACCAGGGTATGATCTTATGTTGGCGGCATCAATGTTTAGTACTAATGTTTCAAAAGAAGAAATATTTGGATTATAAAATTGTCCCATTTTCGTACTCCACAACAAGTTTAGGAATGTCAATTCTTTCTGCCCAAACTGTAAAGAAACAATTTATAGGGTTGTTATTAAAATCATTAACAAATACTTTATAATCTTCAATCTTTTCTACATATAAAATAGAATCTGATTTACCAATAGGGGTTAATGTAACTGTGAAAGAATTAGGATCAACCAAACCTGTCCAATAGTCAGGTGTTTCAATTACATATTCATCCTTTAAAATACCTCTTACATAAACACCATTTTCTGGACCTTCTAAAGAACCATATCTTAATTTCCAATCAGGCTTCAGTGGGTGATTGATAACGAAGGATTTGTTCGTAGCAGAGATTTCACCTTCAATTTCAAGTTCGTACGCTGGGTTTGTTACACCAATACCAACTCTAATTTGTGAAGTACCGATACCATTAACGATAAAGAATGTATTGCCAATTGAAGATCCACCAAAGACTCTAACTGTATTGGTTGTGCCAGATGTGCTATATTCAAATCCAGTAGCATCTTTAACTGAAGAACCAGTACCAGGGTAATAAGCTAATCTGGCAGAGGTACCAACTGCAACAGTACCAGCACCGCCCCCAGATCCTGTTGGAGCAGAACTCCAATATGGTGCAGTACCTGAATGATAAAGAACACTTCCTGCAGCTCCAGCAGCTAATCTTGTTAGAGCAGTGGACGAAGATGCATAAAGAATGTCGCCAGTAGCATATGTATTTTGACCAGTACCACCATTGACTGCTGATATAGCTGTTCCAGCCCAAGCACCTGATAATATTGCGCCATTTAAGTGAGTAACACCAGATATTGAAGATAAATTAGCAGCTGCAGTCCATAAACTACCGCCAATACCAACACCACCAGTTACTACAAGAGCACCATTCCCTGTACCTGTAGAAGTCGTTGCACCAGTTACATTAACTCCAGAAGCAGAAAGAGTGTTCCCTAAAGCACTTACACCTGAAAGGACATAAGCTGCAGTTGCACCAATTGATGCGTTGCTTCTTGAACCAGTTAAGTAAATTGTAGATGTTGTATCTAAAACAACATTTATATTTGCAGAATTATTAGCTGTTCCAGCAGATCCTGCTGTTACTGATGTACCTGCACTGCCTGCATTAGTAGCCGTACCCGCTGTTCCAGCGGAAACCGATGTACCAGCAGATCCTGCGTTTGTTGCCGTTGTCGCGCTTCCGGCAGTTACAGATGTTCCTGCAGATCCTGCATTAGTTGCAGTACCTGCTGTGCCAGCAGACGTAGCGGTGGTTGCAGAGCCAGCGCTACCTGCGTTGACCGCAGTACCTGCACTTCCTGCAGTAGTGGCAGTATTGGCAGATCCTGCGTTGCCTGTTATACTACCTGATATTGTTGAAGAGAATGTCTTAGTTCCAGCAATTGTTTGAGCATCTATAGTAATAAGACCTGTAGAAGCTGCGCCAGCATACGGTATATTAAATGTATGGGATGAACCTGTTGAAGAAATATTAAATTCAGAACCAGATGTTCCAACTGCAAATGTTTGAGTAGATGCAGTTATTCCATTTAAAGAAACAAGACCAGAAGTGCCAGCACTTGAAACAGTAGTCCAACCCAATCCACCACTACCATTTGTATATAGCACCTGATTAGCTGTGCCATCACCCCCAGGCCAAGTATAAGTAACGGTTCCTGATGAATTGGCTTTGAAACCGGTATATGTAGACTGATTGGAATGATAAAATCTTATTTCATGTGCAGCAGAGTTTCCAGAGAAGTTAGTTCTATTGTTCTGTACGTCAATAGTAAATCTATTGTTGTTAGCTGTGTCTTGAACATTGAATGCGAATGAATAGTTCGAATTAACATTTAAGTTTTCAAAGCCACCAGTTGTATTTACAGTAACTCTATCAGCTATATTTAAAGCTGCACCTGAAGTGTTGTTAGTTTTTATTACACCACTTGTATTTATGTTTCCGGAAACACCTAATCCACCATGAACAGTAACAGCTCCAGTAGAAAACCCTGTAGATGCAGTTGTTCCAGTTATATTTAAGCCAGATGCTGTTAATGTGTTTCCTAAAGCGCTTACACCAGAAAGCACATAAGCTGGGGTTGATCCAATAGAAGCATTGCTTCTAGATCCAGTCAGATAGATATTAGAGGTAGTGTCTAAAATTACATTAATATTTGCTGAGTTGGTAGCCGTACCTGCACTTCCTGCATTTGTAGCGGTACCAGCTGTACCAGCAGAAACCGAAGTTCCAGCACTTCCAGCATTTGTAGCAGTACCTGCTGTACCAGAAGAAACAGATGTTCCAGCAGAACCAGCATTCGTAGCAGTAGTAGCTGCCCCAGCAAATCCAGCATTAGTTGCTGTTGTAGCTGAACCAGCAGAGCCAGCATTTACGGCAGTTCCTGCACTACCAGCGGTAGTAGCAGTAGTAGCATTTCCAGAGAAGGTGGTTGCAGTGATAGTATTACCAAGTGCACTTACACCTGAAAGAACATAAACTGCGGTTGAACCTATCGATGCATTACTTCTTGAACCTGTTAAATAAATGGTAGTAGTTGTATCTAAAACTATATTAGTATTTGCAGCGTTAGTAGCTGTACCAGCCAAACCTGCATTAGTAGCAGTACCCGCTGTACCAGCAGAAACCGATGTACCAGCGCTACCAGCATTTGTTGCAGTACCCGCTGTACCAGCATTAGTGGCTGTTGTAGCTGAACCTGCCGATCCTGCATTTACTGCGGTTCCGGCACTCCCTGCAGTAACAGATGTCCCTGCGCTACCAGCATTTGTAGCAGTACCCGCTGTACCAGCGGAAACAGAGGTTCCAGCGGAACCAGCAGATGTAGCAGTGGTTGCACTTCCAGCGCTACCAGCATTAACTGCTGTACCAGCACTTCCTGCAGTGGTTGCAGTAGTTGCATTACCTGAGAATGTGGTTGCAGTGATAGTATTACCTAAAGCACTAACCCCTGAAAGAACATAAGATGGTGTTGAACCAATAGAAGCATTACTTCTAGAACCAGTCAAGTAAATTGTAGATGTTGTATCTAAAACAACATTTATATTTGCAGAATTATTAGCTGTACCAGCAGAACCAGCACTTGTAGCTGTTGTTGCTGAACCAGCATTGACTGCAGTACCTGCAGAGCCAGCGGTAACAGATGTACCAGCAGACCCTGCATTGGTTGCCGTACCTGCTGTTCCAGCAGATGTTGCTGTGGTCGCTGAACCTGCACTTCCTGCAGTAATAGATGTGCCAGCCGAACCAGCGTTTGTAGCAGTACCTGCCGTACCAGCAGAAACCGAAGTTCCTGCAGAACCAGCTGATGTTGCTGTAGTCGCATTACCTGAGAATGTAGTTGCAGTGATTGTATTTCCAAGAGCGCTAACGCCTGATAGAACATAAACTGCAGTAGAACCTATAGAAGCGTTACTTCTAGAACCAGTTAAGTAAATTGTAGAAGTTGTATCTAAAACAATATTAGTATTTGCAGCATTAGTAGCTGTACCAGCCAAACCTGCATTAGTAGCAGTACCCGCTGTACCTGCAGAAACAGATGTTCCTGCAGAACCTGCGTTAGTAGCCGTACCTGCTGTACCAGCAGAAACAGAAGTTCCAGCGCTTCCAGCATTAGTAGCAGTTGTTGCGCTACCTGCAGCCCCAGCGTTTGTAGCTGTTCCAGCTGTTCCGGCAGAAGTCGCTGTAGTTGCGCTTCCAGCATTTCCTGAATTAACAGCCGTGCCTGCTGATCCAGCAGTAGTAGCGGTTGTGGCATTACCTGAGAATGTTGTTGCGGTAATTGTATTACCTAAAGCACTTACTCCAGATAACACATAAACAGGGGTAGAACCAATAGAAGCATTGCTTCTTGAACCCGTAAGGTATATAGTAGATGTAGTATCTAAAACAATATTTGTATTTGCAGAATTAGTGGCTGTACCTGCTGTACCAGCAGAAACAGATGTTCCTGCAGAACCTGCGTTAGTAGCCGTACCTGCTGTACCAGCAGAAACAGAAGTTCCAGCTGAACCTGCATTTGTAGCAGTACCAGCTGTACCAGCGGATGTAGCAGTTGTAGCGCTTCCTGCACTTCCAGCGTTAACAGCTGTACCAGCAGAACCCGCTGTTACTGATGTACCAGCTGAACCTGCGTTAGTTGCTGTACCAGCTGTACCAGCAGATGTAGCCGTAGTAGCAGAGCCTGCATTGCCATCTAAATCAGCAAATAAAGTGCCCTTAGTACCACTTACAATTTCGCCAGATATTGAAGCATCTGTATATAAAGCATATTTGCTTGCAGATTGATCCCATCCAAAGAAGCCAGTTTTTCCTGTTCCAGAGAAATAATAGAATGCTACGCCTCTATCTTTTGAGTCTGCTGAGTTAGGTACAGTACCTCCAGTAGCAGTTCCAATTGTAATAATAGGATCAACAATATTAGATACTGTTGAGTTTACTGTTGTAGTAGTTCCATTAACCGTAAGATCACCAGTTAATACAAAATTACCACCAACATTTAAATTACCTGTGATACCAACACCACCAGAAACAATTAAAGCTCCGGTTGAAGTGTTGCTTGAGTTAGTATTATTGCCAACTCTTGTATCATCTGGAATAACTAATGAAGTTGCCGTTACAGATATGCCACTACCAACAAATAATGATTGGCTTGTAGCTGCAGTGTCTAAACTAGACAAAACTAGGTAATTTACACCTGTTAAAGATTGAGTTCTAATAGCTTCGGATCTACCAGAATTAGTGGCCGTACCAGCAGAACCAGCATTAACAGCAGTGCCTGCAGAACCTGCATTTGTTGAAGTTGTAGCACTACCAGCTGAGCCAGCGTTAACAGCAGTACCAGCAGAACCAGCAGTTACAGATGTACCAGCACTGCCAGCGTTAGTAGCTGTAGTAGCACTACCAGCACTACCTGCGTTTACTGCTGTTCCAGCAGATCCAGCTGTAACAGAAGTGCCTGCACTTCCAGCATTAGTAGCTGTTGTAGCCGAACCCGCAGAACCTGCATTTACTGCTGTTCCCGCAGAACCAGCAGTCGTTGCGGTCGTAGCATTTCCAGAGAAAGTTGTTGCTGTAATAGTGTTGCCTAAAGCACTTACTCCAGAAAGAACATAAACTGCAGTAGATGCAATAGATGCATTACTTCTTGATCCTGTCAAATAAATTGTTGAAGTTGTGTCTAAAACTATATTTGTGTTTGCAGCGTTTGTAGCTGTTCCGGCACTACCAGCGGTAACAGAAGTACCAGCTGATCCAGCGTTTGTAGCAGTACCTGCTGTACCAGCAGATGTAGCAGTGGTTGCAATTCCAGCACTTCCAGCATTCACTGCTGTTCCAGCCGAACCTGCTGTTACAGATGTTCCAGCCGAACCTGCATTTGTGGCAGTACCCGCTGTGCCAGCGGATGTAGCTGTCGTAGCCGAACCTGCAGAACCTGCATTTATAGCAGTACCAGCAGAACCTGCTGTAGTAGATGTAGTTGCATTACCTGAGAATGTAGTTGCAGTGATAGTATTACCTAATGCGCTTACACCAGATAATACATAAACAGGTGTAGAACCTATTGAAGCGTTACTTCTTGAGCCTGTTAAATAAATTGTTGTTGCAGTATCTAAAACAATATTTGTATTAGCTGAATTCGTAGCAGTACCAGCAGAACCAGCTGTAACAGATGTTCCTGCTGAACCAGCGTTGGTAGCTGTACCTGCAGTTCCAGCAGAGACTGAAGTACCCGCAGATCCAGCATTTGTAGCGGTACCCGCTGTGCCAGCGGATGTAGCAGTTGTAGCAGAACCAGCACTGCCAGCATTAGTTGCTGTACCAGCAGTTCCGGCAGAAACTGAAGTACCGGCTGAACCAGCGTTAACTGCTGTTCCAGCAGACCCAGCGGTAGTAGCAGTGGTTGCATTTCCACTAAAGGTTGTTGCTGTTAAAGTATTTCCTAATGCACTAACACCAGATAATATATAGACAGGAGTAGAACCAATTGAGGCATTACTTCTTGATCCAGATAAGTAAATTGTAGATGTTGTATCTAAAACTACATTTACGTTAGCTGCGTTTGTAGCTGTACCAGCAGATCCTGCTGTTACCGATGTGCCTGCAGAACCTGCATTTGTGGCTGTACCAGCGGTACCTGCATTAGTTGCTGTTCCTGCTGTACCAGCCGAGACTGATGTTCCAGCACTACCAGCATTTGTAGCTGTAGTAGCACTTCCAGCACTACCAGCATTAGTTGCTGTTCCAGCTGATCCAGCTGTTGTTGCTGTGGTAGCGTTACCACTAAATGTTGTAGCTGTAATTGTATTTCCGAGAGCACTTACTCCAGATAATACATACACTGCAGTAGATCCAATAGAAGCATTGCTTCTAGATCCAGTTATGTAAATTGTAGATGTTGTATCTAAAACTATATTAGTATTAGCAGCGTTAGTAGCTGTTCCTGCAGAACCAGCTGTTACAGAAGTGCCTGCACTTCCTGCATTAGTTGCTGTACCTGCTGTTCCAGCAGAAACAGAAGTTCCAGCACTACCAGCGTTTGTAGCAGTACCCGCAGTACCAGCGGAAACAGAAGTTCCTGCGCTGCCTGCATTTACTGCTGTTCCAGCAGAACCAGCTGTTGTAGCCGTTGTTGCGTTACCAGAGAAAGTAGTTGCAGTAATTGTGCCAGCAGAGAAATTACCAGAACTGTCTCTTGCAACAATAGTTGAAGCAGTGTTCGTTGCTGTTGCATTTGAAACAACAGTAAAATCAGTTCCTTCTCCAGCACTTCCAATAATAGAAATACCAGTACCAGAAGCTGACACTGAACCTGCATAATTTCCAGTAGTATCAGTACCTAAAGCAACTGAATTAGCAGCAATTGTAGCAGTAAGAGTAGTGCTTCCTGAACCTGAGAATGTTACAGAGCCACTTAAATCTCCACCTAGTGAGAAAGTAATTGGTGCAATCCATTGCCCTGCAGCGCCTGCTGTTGTAGCCGTTGTTGCACTTCCAGCACTACCTGTAATTGATCCAGTAATTGTAGAAGAGAAAGTTTTACTACCAGCAATTGTTTGTGTGCCGGTAGTAATCAAACCTCTCGCAGTAGCAGAAGCATCAGGAATATTAAATGTGTGAGAAGATCCTGTAGAAACAATAGCAAAATCAGTTCCAGAAGATCCAACTGCTAAAGATTGATAAGAAGCTGCAACACCATTTAAGTTTGTAATTCCAGCACCAGTAGTAGATATTGTAATAGAACCAGTTGAATTACTGATTAAAATACCACTACCAGCTGTTAAAGTAGATTTAATTAAAGAATTACCAGTAGAGGAACCAATCAACAACTGACCATCTGTATATGATGTTTGACCAGTACCACCATATAAGAATCCAATAGTAGTTGCGTTCCATGTTCCAGATGATAATGTTCCAACTGATGTAAGAGATGATGAAACAACTGCAGAACCTAAAGAAACAGCATCTAATACCTTTGTTCCATTGATTCTATATGTGTATCCAGTAGAAGCATTAATATCGCCAACTACATGTAATTTATATGATGGGTTTGAAATACCAATTCCAACATTACCAGCAAATTGAGCCATAGAAATTGTGGCGTCTGCATTTGCTCTAATTAATGGAATACCAGAAATATCATTGACAGAGAAAATCCAACCAGTATTTAAAACTGGTGTGATAGAGAATAATTGACCTTGTGCGCCATCAAATGAAAGTGAGTTATCTTCTAATACATTGAGGAAAATTGGATTACCAGTTTGTCCAATAAATGCCATAGAAGGAATTGTTGATATTCCAGTGGTTCCAATTTGTGCTGAATTGAATACTAATTTTCCACTTACACCTACACCACCATTTACAACCAAGGCACCAGTATTTACAGATGTTGATGCTGTAGAAGAATTAACTACTAATTGTCCCGCACTTGGATTGTAGAAAAGATTAGCATTGGTGAGTATATTTGATGAACCAGATGTAGCTGACGTAAATGATAAATATCTCGAAGCATTTGTTGAATCTGATGTTATTGTTACAGAGCCAGCAACTGTAGCTGTACCTGCACTTCCTGCATTTACTGCTGTTCCAGCAGATCCTGCTGTAACAGATGTTCCTGCTGATCCTGCATTTGTTGCAGTTCCAGCTGTACCAGCTGATGTAGCTGTAGTAGCATTGCCTGAGAATGTTGTAGCAGTGATAGTTCCTGCTGAGAAATTACCAGATGAATCTCTTGCAACAATAGTAGAAACAGTATTTGAAGATGTTGCATTTGAATTAACTGTAAGAGTAGCACCTTCTCCTACAGATCCAATTATAGAAATACCAGTTCCAGAAGCTTGTACATCTGCAACATAATTTCCAGTAGTATCAGTACCTAAAGCGACTGAATTAGCTGCTATTGTTGCTGTTAATGTTGTGTTTCCTGTTCCATCAAATGTAACAGAACCAGAAAGATCTCCAGCTAAACTTAATGTTCTTGCTGTAGTCCATGAAGATGCAGAACCTGTAATTCTAGTTGCATCAATAACACCAGTAGTTCCAGAGAATACTTCAGAAGAATTAGAAGAATCTGGTATGAATGTAAAATATCCTGTAGAGTCATCAAATCCAAAGAAACCAGTCTTTGCAGTACCTGAAAAATACTTAAACTCTATTCCACGATCTTTATTATCATCAGAAGAAGGGTTAGTATTACCAATTGCTCCACCAATAGTGATTACGGGATCAACAATAGTAGAAACAGTGGAGTTTACTGTGGTTGTTGTCCCATTAATTGTTAAATTGCCAGTAACAGAAAGATTACCAGAGAATGTTTTATCACCTGCAATTGTTTGAGCATTTGGAGATATAGTACCTGTTACACCTGTTCCTGCTAATGGAATATTGATTGTATGTGTATATGCATCAGAAACAATATTAGGTAAGTTGCCAGTGGTGCCAATTGCAATATATTGTACTCTTTGATTTAAACCATTAATCGAGAAAATACCAGTATCTGCTACGCCTGCCAATGCAACTGTTTCAACGACTGGTGTTACTGATAATATAATTGAAGGAATGTCAGGTCTTGTAGGTGAAGTTAGCCCAGATTCAGCATGAATTGAAAAGTTCAAATCTGCAGAAGACATTACCAATTCAAGATAATCATTAGCTGCAAAAGATGAAACAAAGTTTAACGCAAGTACTGTCTCATAGTCTTTTCCAGAAATCGACATACTAGTATTAGATTGTGGAACATTATTTCCATTGACTCTAAACCAAATGTCACCCTTTTGAGGTTGATTTCCATTTACAAGGTTGATTTGAGCTGAAAATTGGACATTGTAGACACCAGCAGTAAGTATTTGAATTTGTGAAGTTGTACCACCACCAACTCTATTTACTTTGTTAGACTCATATGTTCCATTAAAAGTAATTAATGTTGCAGTATTTGCAGCTGTAACTTGTTGAATACTTGTTGAATAAAAAGTACCATATGTTGCTGCGTATCCATCAGACCAAGTAAGGCCAGTAGCAGCAGATGTATCAACTCTAAGAATCTGATTCGAAGTACCAATGCCTAATTTCAGTAAAGATGAACCTGTGCCAACGAGCAAATCACCCTTAGCGTATGTTGTATATCCTGTACCACCATATTGATAACCAATTGTTGTGGCATTCCAAGTACCAGAAGTCAAAGTTCCTACAGATGTTAAAGAAGAATTGACTACACCTGTCCCTAAAGTTGTGGAATCTAAAACTCTGGTGCCGTTTATTCTATATGTGTAGCCTGTAGATGCATTTATATCACCAGCTACATGTAATTTATAAGATGGTTGAGAAAGACCAATTCCCACATTGCCAGCATATTCAGCCATAGCAATAGTAGCATCGGCATTTGCTCTAATTAATGGAATACCAGAAATATCATTGACAGAGAAAATCCAACCTGTGTTTAAGATTGGTGAAATAGAAAATAACTGGCCTTGTGTACCTGAGAATGAAATTGTATTATCATCTAAGACTCTAAGGTTTATAGGATTTCCAGTAGAGCCAATAAAGGCCATTGTTGGAGGAGATGCAATTCCTGTGGTGCCAAATTGAGCAGAATTGTATACTAATTTACCACTAATTCCTACTCCGCCATTTACAACAAGAGCACCAGTATTTACAGATGTAGAGGCAGTGGAGGAATTGATTAATACTTGACCAGCACTAGGATTGTAAGATAAATTAGAATTAACTAATATATTTGAAGATCCAGAAGTGGCTGAAGCAAATGTTAAATATCTAGAAGCATTTGTGGAATCAGATGTTAATGTAACTGAAC
>Ga0222712_10000915_pt1 | contig 37740 bp, 22 predicted proteins | sample C33_657DmetaG_FD_165043 | JGI IMG/M metagenome (GOLD analysis project Ga0222712, IMG submission 165043) | Estuarine water microbial communities from San Francisco Bay, California, United States - C33_657D | ecosystem: Environmental > Aquatic > Marine > Unclassified | place: USA: California... | reverse complement strand
TGTGATCTTATATGCACTTAAAACCCCATTTGTGTAAATTGGGGTCTTACTTCTGTCCATTTTATTGGAAATATTAAAATTAGAAGCAAAATCTACGTCATATAATAACTCAAAACTTGTACCGTCAGATAAGAACTGAGAACCTGCGTACATTATTGGTAAGTATCTTTTATCTTCAGCATCCCCTCTTATTGGTACTTGTATACTAAATTGGCATACAGCAATACTGGCCGCTTTTCCTGGTAGTTTTAAACCATATGTTTTAGCTATGTTATATAATGATTGCTTTTCTTGAGCATAATCCAAAACAGTTTCCTGTAACGACCTATCAATATGATAATGCAAGTTATCCGCAATAGCCGCATTTAAGTCCAAGAATACGGACATTATTGATGCGTCATTATAATCCTCAATTACGTTAGGGTAATACTGTCTAATGTAATTAATTTGTTCTGTTTTTAACGATGCAAAATCCCTTTTGCTGTAATTTATCTGCTTTGCCATTTTTATAATGTTAATGTAATTGTACCTGGAGCCTCAAATGTTCTGAAACTTACCGTATAGTCAATATTTACGGTTACCGAATGTTGTTTTTTGTCATCAGCGACATATTCAATATCATCGTAAAATTGTTTAATATTAATTTTATTAATCTCTAGATTAGGTATGTATTTTTCAACAGCATTATTAATTTCGTCCTCAATTTTTTGTATTATAACCTCATCCAATGGTTCAAAAATATATTGGTATAAGTTGGTTCCGAAATCTGGTAAAAAGTACCTACTACCCTTTCTGGTTAATAATAGGTGTATTAAATCTGATTTTACCTCAGCTTCAACACTTGGGGTTAATTTAAGGTAATCCCCGTTATCACTATCATAAAATGGGAAATTTATACCATATGTTTTCTTCCTGATATTCATGAGTATATTTTATTCATAAATAGTAAGAAACTTTGTTTTTTTGTAAAGAAAAAAGCCACCGTTAGGTGGCTTTTATTTATTAGCTTGAGCATCCAAAGCATTCAAATTGTGAGTTATCAGGTTTTTTCGGTAATGATTCAGCTGTATTACCACTTGATAACTTTGAGTTATTCTCAATTTTTGATTTGGTTCTGGTATAATAAACACCAGATTTTAAACCAATCTTCCAAGCATACATTAGCGCACTGGAGATTTTCGAATATTTAGCATCTGAGTGGTAAACATTTAACGACTGAGATTGATCGACATAATTATTTCTAATTGCTGATAAATCTAATAATACCTTTTGTGGGATTTCCCAAACATCTTTATATCGATATTTAATATCATCTGGTATTTCATTGATCATTTGAACACTACCACCATTTGCAACGATTTTATTTTTGATATCATTATTCCATAAACCGATTTCACTTAACTCGTTGACTAAGTGTTTATTAATCACCAAAAACTCGCCTTGGCCAACACGTCTAGTAAATAAGTTAGATGTTACTGGTTCAAATGATTCAAACACGCCCAATAAAATAGCTGAAGATGCTGTTGGCATTAATCCTAATAGTAATGAGTTTAACATCGGAATTGGTTCACCTGCTGGTAATGGACTCCATCCAGGTATATAGGTTTCGCCTTGTGAGTAAGGGCTACCATCCCAAGCTGGATATGTTCTATTTTGTTCTTTAGCCATCTCCATTGATTCGGTAACAGCGGCTTTGTACATTGTTTCAAAGATATCTTTATTCCATTGTTTTGCCTCTTCACTTTCAAATGAAATTTTCTTTTTTGCAAAGAAATCAGCTAAACCAGCTACACCAATAGCCAATGATCTTTGGTCTAAACCAGCTAATGCACTCCATTCATCACTCCATTTGTTCTTGTCAATCACCGCATTTAAAGCTCTAACCATAACTCTAGTACTTTTAGCAATACTTTTTAATGTATCATGCATTGCTAGATTAATAGAACCTAAGGTACATTGTGATGTGTAACCAGGCTTTGATACGTTTGTAATTTCAATACATAAATTACTTTGCTTAACAACACCAATGTTACGTTGCATGTTTCTTTTATTCGCATTATCTTTAAAGAATACATACGGTCTACCACTTTCAACTTGAGCTTTGATGATAGCATCCCAAATGGTTTTTGGGTTAACTTTAAAACCCAAACCAAGTTCAACGGCCTTGTTATAAGTTTCAACAAATTCATCACCCCACATCTCGTGTAATGGTTTCAAACCAGCTTTTTGAATATCATTTGGACAGAATAAATACCAATCCCCGTTATTGGTTAGCTTTTCCATGAACAAATCATTAATAACGACAGCTGTAAACAAATCTCTTGTTCTCATTTGTTCGTCACCAATTGGTAATGTTAATTCTAGGAAATCGATAATATCTCTATGCCAAACTGATAGATATAAAGCACAGCTACCAGAACGACTACCTTGCTTATAAAATCTCATCTTACTTTGAACCATATCAGCAAGTCTAACAACACCACCAGCATTTGAATTAAATGAGCTAACCATTGAATGTTTACTTCTAATTGGGTCTACCAATAAACCAATACCAGAACCCTCTTTTGAAGCATATGACATCTTTGTAAGCGTTTCTTCAATACCTTCAATGCTATCGCTGTGAAGTGTTGTTAAATTACATGAAATCATACCATTTCGCTTATCAATACCAGCATTGGTATAAATCGGTGTGGCGAAATTCATTCTTTTGTTAGTTAACTCCTCAAGGAACATTTTCTTTTCCTTATCGTTAGCAGCCAAATGTTTTGAAACTCGTTCGTACATACATGATGGTAGTTCAATTGGGGTATTACCATCTTTAATCGAATACTTTTTTAGGAAAGTAGTTGCGGCAAAGAAATCATATGTCATATCGACATCTTGCAATTCTTTACCAATCAATTTTGATTGTCTACTCAATAACAATCTACCACCTAATGTTGAATAGTCTGGATGACTAATAACCTTATCAGCGGCTTTAAATGCGATCAACTCATCTAATTCAGTTGTATTCATCCCATCATAAATCAATGGGATAACTTCAGTAAATAATTGGTCACTATCAACATTTAAATCTTTTGAGTGTTGTTTAATTCTACTCAATATCTTATTAGGCATAAATGCCTGGAATTCACCGTTTCTTTTTTTAATCTTCATTTTATATATTTTTAAAAGTCATCATCAAACATACCATCAGTTGTAGTTGGTATGTCAACCCTTGTATATTGCCCGATTCGTTGTTCAAAAAAGTTATTTTTAGCTGATAACCCAATTCTAGCCATATAATCCAACGGATTATTAACATTAAATTCTGGTTCAATACCAAAATCTTTTAAAACAACATCTGAACATATCTAACATATTGAACCATCATGTCAGTTGTTAAACCGATTAAACCATTTGGCATGCTATCTTTAACAAATACTTCCTCGACTTGGCAACATGATAAGATAATCTCTCTAACAGTTTCTTTTGGTAATTGATCAACAACATAGTTGTTATACAAATTTACAGCAAATTCATAATGTAGGGTCTCGTCACGAATAATTAATTCGTTCATCGATGCCAAGCCCTCCATTTTATTTCTAGATCTATACCAAAATACACCAGCAAAGACAGAACTAAACGAAATACCCTCAACGCAAGCAAATGCAATTAATCTGTGAACAAAAGATGGGTGATCGATCCATTTTTCAGCCCAAGATGCTTTTGCTGCAACCGATGGGCTTGTTTCCATCGAGTTAAATAAATCCATTTTCTCTTTTTCGTCTTTTACATAAGACTCAATCAATAATGAATAACCATTAGCATGTACTTGTTCAATAAATGTTTGGTGTCCGTAGAAATATTGAGCCTCTAATAAATCAACCTCAGCCATAAAGTTGGTTGCTAAATTATCAATAACTAACCCATCCGATATAGCAAAAAACGCTAAAATATTTTTTAGATACTGTTTTTCGGAGTCATTCAATTCGTTGTATTTGTCTTTCGATAAATCAACTTCCTCCGCAACCCAAGTTTGCTTTTCAGCTTTTTTGTAAAACTCCCATAAATCTGGATGTGATATGGGGAAAATTGAATACCTTTTTGTAAGGTCGTTACTCTTTAAATTCATAATTTTTTTCTTATTGGTAATAGTAAATATCTGTTAAATTTGTGTTTGTTCTGTATCGGACTTTAATTTTTCATTTAATTGCTGTTGGTAAATTTGTTTTGCTTTATTTACTCGTTTTGACTCACTTTCAGCCTCGAAACCATTTTCAGTAATTCGGTCATTTGTGTCAATTAATAGTAAACCATTATCGAATTTACAATTTGGGAATACCATACCATCAGCCCCAAGTCTATTTTTTAGGATTGAGATTGTCGCAACCTTGGCTTCTTTTTGTTCAAGCGTTTTACCGATACTCATGATAAAGTGTGCAATCTGAGCTTTTTTAAGTGAACCACCCATGTTTTCAGTTTTTACAACCTCAACACTAGTTGAAGATCTGTTACCCTGAGTCGCTGTCCAACACGCCACATCCATTTCTTCAACCATAGCCTCAAGCGCTCTCATGATTTTACCCTCATTTGACCACTCTTCGGTACCCGCAACTTCTTTTTCCATTGAGATACAATCAACATAGTCCAAAACCAATAAATCTATTTTGTTACCACGTGAATTTAATTTCTTAATGATGTTTTTAATCTTAGTGATTGTAACACCATCAGCTGGTAATTTTTGTAAAAATATCTGATTACCTTGCTCCTCAATTCTTTTTTTCTTACGTTGTATTTTAGATAGTACCGTTGGTTTGTTTTCCTCTTTGGCTATTTCAGATAGTGGGATTTCAGACATGATAGCATAGTGCTTTCTCTGGATTGCTTTCTCTTTATCCTCAAAGAAGATCTGTAAGACATTAAAACCAGCTTGGTATGCTGTATTAGCCACCTTTGTAAGATATGTTGTCTTACCAACACCTAATGGGGCAATAACAAGTGCTAATTCACCTTTAGCTAAACCACCGCCAACTAATTCATCTATACCACTAATACCTGTTGGAATTGGGTGTCTGTATTCATCAGACAATACGTTTTCCATTTCATGGTATAACGTAATTGAATCCTCAGTTTCTTTAAAAATTAAAGCGTCTTTTAATACTTTTTCAATGTTATCATAATCATCGACAACACCGCTTTCAACCTTTTTTTCAATTTCTTTTAAGGCGTGCTTTAAATTTTGTAACTTACAAAACTTTGTTACGTATGTTTGTACGTTTGCATTTTGTACTTTACTCGTTTCTATTTCATTTATAGTGTCGAGTAATTGTTGTTTGAGAACTGGATCTGTGGCATCCATATCAACCTGAACTCTAAGTCCAGGGAAATTCAATATAACACCATCGTTTTTCTTATGATAAACTTTTAAAGTTGATATTAGTTTTTTGAATACATCTAATTGGAATTGGGATGCATCTAATATATCAATTACCGTTTCACCAAATTTCGGGTCTATAATTATTTCTCTGAACAAATCCAGTTGGAATTCTCTTCCTAAATCGGATAGTGTTTTTATTGATCTGCTCATAATTATACTGCGAGGTCATAGGTTAAATAAGTGGTTTCTAGTCTATCATTTTTTTCAGATAAACATTTTTGTATTTTAGTGATCATCTCGTAAATATATTCACGGATATCTACAGAGTATCTAACTTTAACTGGATAGATTGTTGCATCCCATTCACGATATGAAATAACTTTATCGTTATGTTTTACAACCATTCTAATCTTATCTTTAGAACTGTTTTGGTCAAAAGATGGATTCTCATAAAACAATCTAGAATGATCGTTCATAAAATCTAATGTTTTAACCTTTAAATGGTGCTCAATAATACCTTGATTATAATCAATCGTTTCTTTAAAGTTCATTGAGTTAACCGCCTTTTGGTTAAACCCAATTACGTTAAAATATCTCTGTACAATAATATTGTCGTTGAGATAGATTGTGAATTCGAATGGTTGTGCACCTTTTTTAAACTCTTTTTTTTGTGAATTTTCTGTACTCATAAATTTACTTTTTTGTTTGTTCGTAGAATTTTTTTTCTTTGTTTACAATAGTAATAAAAGAAGACCAAAAAACAAAGAACCCGTCATCATATTTTGGCAAAAAATTTAATAATTCATCTTCTTTCATCATTTCCATTATTTTGTTAATACCACCACGACCATCTGGGTGTAGCGGTTCATTAACCATTTCAATAATGGCCGATCTTAACTCATCGGTTACGTTTGGTTGTTCTAAATTAATTATTTTGTTCATAACCCCAAAATAATCAGTGCCATACGTACCCCATTTTGTTTTACCTTCTTTTATAACCTGTAATTTTTTACTACTTGGTGTTTCATTCAACAACTCATCAACTCTACCAATAACCCAATCGTAGTCTTTTTTTTCTTTTTTTAGTTCTGGGAATAACTTTAAAACAGTTTCTTCACCAATACCCTCTAAACCCGATATATTATCAGATGAATCACCAGCAATAATTTTAATTAAACCAACGTTACCATAATGGTAATCGAAATAATTTTTAAAATTATCGATATTAATAACCGCTTTTTTACCATAGAGGTATACTTTGGTATCATCGGAGATTAATTGTAGTAAATCACGATCATTGGTATAAATCATTTTATTTTCATTTGGTGAATTTCTAACATAATGTGCAATACCATCATCGGCCTCACAACCATCAATTTCAACCTGTCTAATGAAAATCTCTTCTAAATACTGTTTAATTCGTAATCTTTGTCGATCTAAATCGTGTCTTTCATCGATAGACACTTTATCGTTTCTATTTTGTTTGTAGTATGGATAATAACCCTGTCTGTATTGTTTTGAATTCTCACCTTCCCAAAACACAACCACTTTTGTTATACCAAAATCTTGGTAGAATCTTTTGATTGTATTAATGAAGTGGAAGATGGCGCCAACACTACCGTTTTTGGTTTGTACTTGTTTGGCGCCATGAAACCCTTGTTTTAATAAGGCTTCCCCATCAATCAACAGGCAGTTAATCCTCGTCCGAGTAGGCGATTTTCTGTTTAACTTCATATTCTTCAAGTTCAAATGTTTTATCACCTATCTTTTCAGCCCAATATTCGGCTGTTTCTTTTTTATATTTTTCTAGAGCTGCTTTATCATCTCTTCTGTCACTTGTAATGAAACCATGTGGTGTTACAATGATTTGTGAGTCAGCAAAACCAAGTCCGTTAATGTGATTTTTATCAACAGTGACTTTAGTTCTTGTTGCGAAATTGATCTTACGACCATTCTTAGTTGCATCAATTTTAGAAATACCACCATCAGCTTCGTTACCAAAACGGAATACCAATGTGGCTGCTTGGTAGATAGCCTCACCACCCTTTGGTTTCATTTTTGGTTGACCCATTGGTGAATCTGGTAATTTAACCCAAGGTAAGTTACAAACAACCAAACCAGCCAAGTATGGTGATGTTTCTTTACGAGTATTATTAATTCTTTGGTTGATACCCATATTGATTTTTTCAGCCAATACACCTGCGGTATGTTGTTTACCACCTTTACCTTCCCAAGTCATTTTACATGGTACAGAGCCAACCGAATCCCAGAAGAAACAAACATCATACGGTAATTCACCTTTGTCTTGTTTGTCCATGATTTCGTTGATGTAATCTGTAACTTGTTCAATATAGTTGAAATCGTCACGATACAAGAAAAACCCTTGCCATTCACCCTCGTCATCTTTATAGATGTCCATTCCCATTAATTGACAATGCTCAAAACTCCATTTTTTCTCGGTAACCAAAAACACTGGTAAAATACCACGTCTTTGGGCGTCAACCGCTGATGAAATTAATGCGCTAGTTTTACCAGTGTTTGTATGACCTAGCAACATATTTATGTGACCCATGCAAGGGCCTGGAACACCAGATGCCTCTAAAAACGCCTCACCACAATTTAAGAATAAATCGGGTTTGTATTTTGTTGTTGTGCTCATTTTCTTCTTGAAATCATCAAAAGAAAATTCTTTTTTCTTAACTGCCATTGTATATAATATGTTTGTTTTTAATTAAAAAATAAGAGCATGGACACCAACTAAGACAATATGCCCAAGTATCTGTCCATGCTCAATATGTTATTTTTAGAACGGTAAATCGTCAACGTTAAGTGTAACGGGCTCAGAACCACTTTCTTGAGTGTCATCAGAATTTGTTGGCTCTGGGGCTGAATAACCACTTTGTGCTGGTGGTGTTGGTGTGCTATAAGCGCCAGCGCCCATATCATCAACTTTAGCTACAAATTGCTTAGATTCGCTATCCCAAATAGGTTCGCCACCTTGTGCAACAATACGCAAGAACTCAACTGGTTTTTTCTTCCAAACGTCTCTCCATGTCATTTCGTTTGACAACCATTCGGTAGCTTGTTCAGCATCCGCACTCAATGGAGTTGGGTCTTCAAGCATAATTTGAGAAACTTTTGTGTAATTTTTAACCGTATCACGTACAACGCTAATAACGATATCACGACCTAAATCATCTGGACGGTAAAAAGCACCAGAACCAGGGTTTTTGTCATTTAATCGGTTCATCAATGGAACTAATTTATCCATGATACCAGAACCATCTTTTACTTTAGGAAATCTCCAGAATTTAACACCCTCATGCTCTTTACCACGTTCGATACCTTTTACAATGTAAAATTCACGTGATTTGTAAGGCATTGCGATTTTTCTGTCTTCATCATCGCCAGTGTTCATGTAAATCTTGTACATGTCGTTTAGAGGTGACTCTTCACCATCTTGTGATGGGTCGTACAATTTACTCCAATTTTTACCAACTTTAAGATTGTGGAATTTTCCAATCTCATACCATTTCCCATTTTGGTCTAACGGTAAAACCCTAAATACTCTTTCACCAGAATTGACTTTTTCGGGCAAAGCTAAAGTGAAATACTTACTAAGATCCACTTCTTTTCGCTCCGAACCTTGTCTAACGGTCTTTGCTTTTTCGTAATCTGCCAGTGTGTTTTGAACGGCTTGATTCCAATCGATGTTTTTGTAATCCATAAAATTTATTTTTAAGTTTATGGTACAATATTACGAAAGGTTTTCTAAAAAGTCAAGTGCCGAGTAAAAAAAATTAAAAAATACTTTTGTAACGCTTAACACCAAACGCCAGCAAACCCTTTGTAACTGAACCCATTCCACTATCTGTAACGGCAGTCAATGTGATTTTTTGGATTGGGCATTCAAACATACCAATCATCGATAATTCGATACCTGGTACACCATTTAATGTTATTGTTATAGTATCGTTTGTGTTACCTAATGTTAAAAACCCGTAATAAGATATGGTATATTCAGTCGTATCAATAGACTCAATACTATCACCAATGGTTGCCAATTTGGTTGTTACTAATTCTTGTTGTTTACCTGCGCTAATCATTTTATCTATTCATTAATTGATTTGGTTGTGGTGCATAAAAGCTATCTCTAACCGCACCATCATTATAATCAGCCATTAAATTGTCTAACATTGACATTTTGTTTGGTTGATTTTCTAAGTCTGTTTGTGTTTTAACACCTTCACCGTTATTATACTGATCGATACTTACATTAAATGGGTATGAATCTTTAGATAACGCTTTTCTTCTTTCAGCTTCTGTTGGAGGTCTCATTAATTCAACTTGTTTTGCCAACATTTCCATTTTGCCAATAAGTTCGTCCATTTTACTCACATTATTGGTTAAATTGTCAACTTTACTCATAATACTATCCATTTTAGATAGATTACCCTCAATTGAACTTATCTTACCTTTGATCTCATTTGTATCATTAACCAAATCTGTTACATCGATTTCGGTAACGTCTTCATCGGTAGCTACATCCTCAGTTCCATCTGTTGCTGGGGCTTCTGTACCCATATCTTGAGCGTTTAAATCCTCAGTACCATCAGTAACTTCAGTTCCATCTGTCGCTGGAGACTCCGTACCGTCAATAGCGGCATCAGCTGGTGGTGCATCATCAACTGGTGCATCCTGAGCTGGAACTTCTTCCTCAGCCTCATTATAAAATCTATAAGCACCCTCAGATAAAGACATCTTATCTTGGTAAGCTATAATCGTATTGAAACGTTTAATTTCGTTTTCTAATATTTTATTTAATTTACTCATCTCAAAAATGTTCTATTTGAATTGCTTATTGGCGATTCCTCTCTTAACAGTTCTCTACCGTCTTCAAGTACTAATTTTTTTTCAATTAATTTTCTTTCGATTAGACCATCAGCTGTTTTAACATAGCAAATACCTGTTTTTAAATCACATACCTCTTCACCAACCTTAGGTTCCTCATTTAAAAATTCGTCTATTTTTTTGTTTAAATTATCCATAAAATAGTTTTCTTATAAATATCTAGGTTTTTAATAAAGTTAAGCAAAACTTTTTAATTTTGAGTCCATTGAGTTATACAGTGCGTCACCTTTTGCTGGATGAACTGTGCATAACGAAACATTACCAATAACGGTAAATCCAGCGTTTTTATATACATTAATGTAGTTATTTATTTTATTTTGCCAATAACTTGCTGTATTTGTTGTTGTTACGGATAAATTACCCCAACCATAATTACCATTACAAATATAATAACTTGCTTTAGGGAATACTTTTTTAATTAAGTCAATACATTCTTTTTCTTTTGATGAACCGCTACTTAAGTTCCACAAATCATTAGCTCCGATTGATAAAATCAATGTTTTCACATCTGGGAATGTTGTGTTTGTTGCTTTTAATAGATTTATTATTGATTTACCGCCATTATTTGCGCCACCATCAAGGCTTAAATGTTTACCAACCTGATCTAATTCTTGTGGGCTACTAATACGTTTAATATTACTATATCCAGCGATTATACCAGTTGCTAATGAATCACCAATTGCCACTATTTTAGATGCTGTTGATTGGTTTGACGATGCTGCAATATTACCACCATCACCCCAATATAATGAATCGCCCTGTGTATTAAACCTATTAAAGAAATCATTAGCGTATTCACTTCTTTGGTATGGGTGGTATTTATTTGTTTTATATTCCTCTACCCCACCAATACAACCAGCGCAAACTTCAACTGTTTTAGCAAAATAATAAGCGGCCATCCAAGCGCTTGATTCGGATCCAGTTTCCTTGACATATTTTTTATAAGATGAATATTTGTTTAATAAATAATCCATCTGCTCCTCAACAGTTGTTCCAATTGTCTTATAAACAACATTAACATCTTTAGTTCCACCATCTGGTGTGTATCTAGCGTTCCATTGTATTAAACCAACAGAGTAATAACCATTTAAATCAGCAAATGGTTTAACCGTTGGGTTGAAGCCGCTTTCTTTTTGGATATTACCCATAACACCAGCAGCTTGAGCTTTAGTTAAGCCTGAATTTTTTAAAATGTTTTTAATTTTAACCTGATTATGAGCCATCTCCTCATTACTGATTTTAGTTGACTTAGTATCGTTAGATGCTGTTGTTGTGCTATCTTCGGCTGGTTGATATTTTAATACTCCACGATATATCTTTACACCCCCACCAGTACTTTGGTCAATATCAATGGTATAATCATCATTTAATTGTAACGAATCACCACCGACAGTCTGGCTTACGTTACCACCTATGGTTCTGGCCTTTTTTTGTTCATCAATACTAACCACAACATCACAATGACAGTGTGTATCGCTTTTAAAATCCTCCCATTTAGTATTAATGCCAGCACCGTTTGAATAGCAAACAATATCCCCAACGTCAACTTTTGCGTCTTTTGTTAAAGCATCATAACCATACCATGGGTATGTTCCACCAGAATTTTTGTTATCTCTAGATTTTACAATATATGTCGCATGCATAGCTGAATATGGGAATTCGGATGCGCCAGAATTTTTAACAACATATGATATAAACGCTGCTGACCAAGCAACACCACAACCACCCTTTTTTTCAAGTGTTGTGCCAACAGCTTCCCAATAAGAGTTTAAATAGGTTTTTACCGATTCTTCACATTCTTTCCTTAATGTACCACTACTATCACGCCATTTAGCTTGTTCAGCCTCAGCCACACGTTTCATATTACCCAATAATGTAACTCTTTTTTCCCCAGCACCATTTTCACCAGATTGTGACACTAAAACATCCGCTGACGTTGATATTTCTAAATCAATATATTTTTTTGCTTGAGAGCTAAGTGTTATTTTGTTTAAGAATTTAAAGAAAGCAACATTGTCAGTTGTGTCACCAGTACCATAACCATAGGCACCCAAATATTTTACCTTTACTGGTTCTGCGGTTGATTTAGTAACTTCTTTGTTTTCTTTTTCATATTCTTCGTTAACTGTATCGTAAAAACTCTTAACATCTTTATCAACAAATTTTTTAAAGTTTTCTTTACTACCAGCATCGGTAGTTGCGTCAAAATCATACCAATGCTTTGAACCGTTAAAACTAAGACCAACATCATCACCAGCAGCACCTTCCCATTCAATATCTTGTACCGTTTTGTACATTTTTATACCACTAAAGATTGCGACTTGGTAATTATTACCCTTTTTAGCCTCTTTAACTTTATTTCTTATCTTTATAAATCTCTCTGAATTTGAATCATTACCGACACCAAATAAATAAGTTGCTAATTTATCATCATTAAAAGTACCGTCAGAGTCAACTAATGCGAATTTAACTAATTGATTCATTGTTGTATCGTCAACATCACCACCAAAATTATCGTTATAGAAGAATTTGAACCAATCCATGAATGGCGCTTCCTTATTTACATCCTCATACTTTCTTGGTTTTTTAGCCGCTAACGCTGTAACTTTATCGTCTGGTACCTGCTCAATTGTGACTTCAGTGTTAATCTTATTAATAATAAAATTAGTTGGGTCATATGCGTGGAATATGTCATAAAGAGTTTGTACGTTATTTGTTGCCCTATATACATCATTTGATTTATTTTTTTCCTGTGGGTCTAAAAATAAATTGGCGCCACTTATATCAATACCGTCTGGTGAAAATCCAGTAATAGTATTTGTAGATTTAAGTGTTGTATCAACACCACTTTTATCAAAAGAGCCACCAGATCCGCTAGCTTGTATATCCCAGGCTTTAGTATTTGCTGGTAATTTATGGTTTTTTTGTAAATAACTTAATTCAGTTAAATTATCCAAATACTGACCCATTTCATCGTTTTGTAAAAAATTAGCTCCAGTGTTTTTTAACAAATAAGACAATGATAATGTATTTGAATCTGTAAATCTAGTATCACCATTCTCAGCAACAAATTTCATATTTGCAATCGCAACTTGAACCATAGCTGGTAATATTTCAGATGGATCAATACTATCTTTATATATTGAAGCTATGTTATACAAATAAGATATCATACCATAGTTTGCGGCTGTCATCTTATTATCCCTTGTGATTGAGTAAATATAGGCGCCTAAAATATCTTTACCATCTATTTGAGCATAACCAGTACCATCTTTAACTTGCTGTATAAAATCCTTATATGGTTTATTTGATCCAGATAAGAATTTAATAGTACCTTGTGTGTCTGGTAAGCCTTCTGTTTGAACTTTGCTAGCTTCTTTGTTAGCATTTTCAATGTCTTTAATTTTTTCTTTTATGAGCCTTAATAACGCTTTTCTCGTATCAGCTTTAGTTGCTATTGGTTGTCTAACACCTTTAAATTCAGTTATCATTGTATTAGGTGATAACTTGTGCGTTACGTTTGTAATCCAATACGTTCCGTGAAAAAGTGGTACATTTCTTAGATAGAAGTAACTTAATGGTTGTATTGTTGCGTTACCCAATGAAACCACATTACAAGTATATGATCTCTTTTCTAATATTGGAAATAAATTTGTTGTTTGTAGTCCAGTACCAGTATCATTAACCAAATTAACCCAAGTCTTTATACTTTCTTCTGTGTCATAAAATTGAGCTGTGTCCAATTGAATGCTTTTAAACATCTGTTGATTTTGCTTACCGAAATCAACGACAAAAGCTGTTACGTTGGATTTTAATATATCATCTGGCGCATCTTCAGAATTAACAGAAACCTCACTATTTGAATCTAAATTTAGATCTAAACAAAATGAATTTGTGTAATTATTTTTTTGATTTTTATCTTCATCTGGTGAAGATGATAATGTACCTAATTGGAAAATACAACCAGGTAATCCAGTTGGGCCTCCAAATTTAACATCTCTTTCAGCATTAAATGTGTCACCAAACAAACTTGTATCTGTGTGTGTACCAAACATATGATCAACAATTTCAAATAGCGTCTCATCATTATGCTTATTGGGTAATGAACCATTAACATTTAAGTAATTTGGTATTTGTTGATACAAGAATCCACTTTCACTAGCCAACGAACTAAATAAATTATTAATACTACTTTTAGTTAAAACATCTACTTGTGTATTCTGATTATTTGGGTCAGATGGTGTTATAGATTCTTTGGTGAAATCCGCATATAAGTTTTTATAAAGTGTGGCTAAATTCGCCAAAACTTTTGTACCAATATCATTATTACCTCTATCAACAACTTGGAATATGTTATAGATATCGTAGAAACTATTTGATGAACCAGGTGTGTCGCAATCTGGTGTGCTGGTACTAAACAATTTCATTTCATCAACCGAGTCTATTCTTATCTTATTAATCGAATTCGGGTTTGAAATATAGTTATCTAAATTAGCACCACTATCATTTGTTACAATACCACTCATCATTTCGTGTAATGTTTTGATATTGTAATATGTTGTTTTCTTAATATCGTTATAAGATTCAACTTTATTGGCTTGCTCCATAATCGCCCCCTCACCACTAATTTTATTTGAAAATTCTATGGATAGCGCATTTAAAAACGAATTAATACCATGTAAACTATTGTCTATGGTTACTTTAGCAAAGTCATTAAAAAACGCTTTGTCATTAAGGGTGATATCTGATAATACTTTAGCCATTATCCTATATTAAAATCTGTTTTAAATTGAGGAAAAACTTGATAAAGGTATCTTTCATTATTTGAAAGTGATTTTTCATTCAATATATCGTTATTTTTTAATATTCTGTAAACATATGTTCTAATCAATCTATGTAATTGTTTATATCTTTCTGTTGTAAATTTAACATTTAATAATTCAAAAAAGTTTATAACTATCTTTTTATATAACTCATTTAAATCACCATCGAATTTCTTATATGTATATAGTTTATTAAGTAAATATTTGTAATTTAAATTACCTAAAGTTGTTAATTCGTCTTTTGATAATGCCGTAAATGGGTCAATGTATTGATCCCCAAATAATATTTTTCTTGCAAAATAAACACCCATTTTATTTTTATCATCATCCGTTGTCTTTTCGAGTAATGTTAAAATTTCATCATATGATGGTCTATTTGAGAATAAAATTTCTGGTACCCCAATAACTCTATGTAATGATGACACACCATTTTTATCGGTTGCTATTGGTGTGCTTGGTGAGAAATTTGCGACTGTGACTAACGATGAGCAAAATTCATCAATAACATTATTTGTTATTTTATATTGGGCTTTGGATAAACTATAATTTAATATATTTGATATACCACTTTCAGATAAAAACTCATACTGAAATAAAGAGTTACCGATTAACATCAGGTTGATCTCATCTTTAGACCACGTTTTACCAGCAAAACTAACATCTTCAAAATCATCATATGTTATACATGATGATGATAACATTAAAGATCTTAATGTGTGGTTAGCTTCATTATATATCGCACTTGACTTACCATTTAATTTTGAAAAATCAATAAATAAATCTTTAAATTTATCCAGCTTTTCAAAATCTAATGAATCCATTAAATTTGTTAACGTATATTGTTCAAAGAAATATTGTTCTTTAAGTTTTTCATAATCACCAGAAGTGAAAACGGAAACCATGTTAAGGCTGAAGTAATCTTTTTCACCAAAACTACTTATCATTTTATCAACACCATTTTCGAGTGATAAATCTGGAATGGTTGCGTTTAAATTATTATCAACTTTGTATTGTGGTTTAAGGTCAATCCCGTACATTGTTGGGTCAAACCAAAAAAATCTTGTTGTATTTTTTAAAACCTCAATATTATCAAACCCACGTGATAAAAAAGTGTTTGTATCATATGATGGTTCAACATAATATTTATGTGATAATGGGTTATCGCTGAATTTAAAATTTTTATTGTACTTACTAACATTATTTTTTGATAATAATTTATCAAATTTATTTAACGCATCTTCATCAATAAAATTAGTAATTCTACTTTTAGGTCCTTCACCATAACCCTTACCACCGCCAATACTAAAATACGGAGCACCGCCAACCATATCATCACCAAGTGTACCACTAATTTTATCAACCTTCATGTAGTCTCTGGTTTGATTTGAATTTGGGTTTTTATATAATAATGTGTGTAAGGCTGAGTTATTTGCGTTGGTACCTAATTTAAAATCATTATCAACATAATTATTAAATCTTATATCTAAAGAACCTTCGGTTGATCTAATTAATGATAATGGTGTTATACCACCGCCAGATGAAGGATATAACGCATATACCGCTTTCATGTCTGTACCGCCACCAACTTTATTAAATTCTGGTTTAAGGTTAATCCTCTCTAAACCCCAAACATAACTCAAGAATTCACTTAAGGCTGAAACCTCATCATCTTTGCTTGTTATTTTCTTATTTAATATCTTATCTAACGTACCAGTTAAACAATAGTCTTGGTAATTTCTATAAGTGTATCTACCATTATATTCATCACCCATACCAAAATTTAATCTAGCATTTAAACTATAGTAATTACCACCATTTGGTGTTTCGTGATTCTGCACCACTTTTTTATATGAAGCAAAAAATACGTGAGAAACTAAAAAGTAAAAATCAGAAATCTCGTGTTGCCCTTTAGCTTTTTTATCTTTATTAAAAACAGACTCAATGTTTTTAACTGAACATAATTTTCTTAACGCTTCAGTTAGTTCAGCTTTATTACCAATAGTTTTATTTAAATAAATCGCTTTTAATTTACTATATGTTACAAACGCTTGTATTATCTTGCTCATTGGAAAATCATCGGACAAAAATGAATCAAGTGGGTCATCTTTTTTCTCTAACTCAGCTCTCATTGGGTTGTGGACATATGTATTGTCTTGTGCCGCAACATACACCTTTTCATCAATATAAAAATCTGGCTTAATGTCTTGTGTAGTGGATGTGGATCCAAATGGGTGTATTCCAACATATGTTGTTTTAACACCCTTAGTTACATTATCTAGTTCCGTAACTAAGTCATCAACTTTATAACTAAAAGCACCAACATGCAAATTTCTATAAAATGCGGTAAATTCCATGTCATACGATTTATATGTTTTAATTGGTTTGCTAATACCGCAAAACGCACCAATAACCGAATGTGGTTGCCCATCTTCCAACAAATCTTTTGTGCCATTTAAATAATCACCAAACATTATTTTATTATAGTGATTCAAAAATCTATTTTGTATACCAAACCCAACAGCTGGCATGATTGTTTTAAATGGTATCTCAGTGCTAGTTTGTTCACCATCAGCGCTGGTTTTTATATTAAAATAACCACTAAAATAAGTATCATCACCACTATTTAAATCATATAACGATCTATTTAAAACTTTCATCGATGGCGCATATAATCTTTCGTATACTTGCGTTGTTGTCCCGCTATTACCAATACCTGTACTTTCATCTGTGGCATAAGTTAGTCCCATTCGACTAAGTATATTTAACTCATATAAATCTTCACTACTAGTTATTTTTGTTTTACCTAGTTCATATTTTTGTGGTATACCATTAGTTACATTAAATAAATCACCATTTTCTAATATTTTTGATGTGTTTGGGACATTTTGCAAAAAGTAATGCAAACCGCCTAAATATAAAACAACGGGATATGGTAATTCAACTAATTCTTGGTTTCTATTGAATACTTTGTATAGATCATTTGGTTTAATATGACCATACGGTAATAATTGCTTTATGTATGTTTTTATAAACATCATAGCAACTTCAGGAAATGTTGTATTATTGTTTTTTGTTGCGCTTAATGTAAATGAATATGGTAACGCATGTGTATTTAAAATATTTTTAACATCACAGCTATATTTTTCAGAACCTTTAAGGGTATAGAAATTACCTAAAGCGGTTTGGTCACCGCTAATTAAAATTTTATTCTCATCCCCAACACCGTAATAACCAAGTATTCGGTCGGTTTCTAAACTACTTGTTGTGCTTAAATACTCATTAAGTGCTGTTTCTACTGCTGTTGCCATTTATAATTCGTTAAATAATCTTTTGTAATTAGTTGACGGTTTGGTTACTTTACCAAATGGTGTAGCTATACCGTCAGTTGCTATCTCATCGTTTTTTGTATTGTGCGTTAAAGCTGGTACGGTTGATTTACCCATAGCGACATTTCTTGTAACATCAGAATTTAATAACGCATCTGTTTTTAGTTTTTCATTTAAATTTTTAAATAAACCTTGGAATGGGTTATTATCATAATTTGATTCAGATATAGCCGTTAATGATGAATTAATAACATCAAAATTACCACTCTTTGCAATATCAGAATAATATGCGGTGCTCGATCTAATATCTGGATATACATTAAGCATAGTAAGTTCATCAGATCTACCATCTGGGTTTATCACAGAATATTTTAACGGATTACCAACTTTTGTAAATGCTATATTTTGATATAAAAGCTCATTCTGAATTGAGTTTTTAATGTAAGTTTTTCTGTTATTAATAATTGTTTCTAATTCACTTTTAGTGTACTTTTTACCATATAATTCCGATTCGTTATTTACAAATTCTTTTAGTTTTGAGTATATGCTAATTGTACCATATGAATCACCGTCACCAGGTGTTATTGTTGATGGGCTATCTTTTGATCCGTTAAATTGTGCATTTATTCCATTTATTGCTAAATTACCCAAATTAGTGTATTTAACTGAAACGTTACTAGATTTTGAATTTTTTATCCCCGTTGCCGCTGGGTCAACAAATGTATCTTTGTTTTTAACAAAATCAAAAGCGTCTAACCTTATTCGACTATTATCATCTGTTGATGATGGGCTGAATATCGTCTTATTCATCGTGTCAATCTCAAATTGAGCAATACTCAAACCGATTTGATCCATTGTTGTGGTGTCAACACCACGATACATTATACCAGAATAATTTGTATATAACAAGTACTTTGATATAGCCTCACTTAGTATAGCTGTTGCTGTTTTTTTATTTCTATACGCATCCAAATCCAATTCACCTAAGCCAAATATTGTTAGCATTGATGTGAATTTTTTTTCTATTGTGTTAAGTGCCTTTGGATTAGCGATATCTTTTATTGTTTCTAACGCCTTGTATATCTCTTCAACAAATAAAACTTCAAACCAATCTTGGTTTGACGCATCAATCCCAGGGTAAGCCAATACTTTTTGATCCACGATTTTATTATCCGTACTCAATGTTCTTTTAACCGTTTTATAGTAATTTGGGAATGAACTAAATTGTTTCACTTTACCACCCATATCACTAATATGGCCAGTTTTTGATTCATGAATTTTTCTTCTTTTCGGGTCGTTTTGTATTTGCTTTAATCCGTTTTTAGACATGATTTCCATCAAGATTAAAAACGTTTGCATGTTATTTGCTATAATCCTTAATACGTTATTTAAATTTGGTTCATATCCCAAATGAACACCTAATTCAGTAACTTCCTCATCAATATATAAATTCTCAATGGCGCTTTGCATATAAGACGCCTGATTTAATAACTCAACAATAACCCTGTCAAAATTATGAATAACATATTCAACTTTAGCGGGTTCTTTAACATCCAAAATAGGGTTGCCCGTGTTAAAAAACATGGTATCATTTATGAGCAAACCATTTGGTGATTCTATTTGCTTTTTATATTCATCATTTGTTATGAAAATATCTTCTTTAATGAATTTTTTTAACTGATCAATTGCTGAAATATAACCAATGTTTGGTTTGCCAACCATATAAGTATCTATTTCAGTTAACTCAGTAACTAGTTTATTTAAACTATCTATAGCATTATAAAATTCAACTGGGTTTCTATTTGATGTGAAACAGAAATCAACTTTTGTTGGTTTATATATTAAATTTTCAATTACATTATTACCCGTTGAGTTTGTTATAACTTTTCTATCGACAGTGTAATTGCTTGGATTATCAAAAAAAGATATGACTGATTTTTGGTAGGATTCTATGGCTGATTTTATTTTTATAATCTGCTCGTCTTTTTTACCAACATCACTATCACCAACATTAAATGCACTGGATGGTATAATTTTTACAGCTCTACTAAGATCGTATAGTGTTGGGCATTTATCTATTTTATATTCCTTAAACGAGTCAGCTTTACCCCTTTTTGTTAAAAATTCTTCTATTTTACTATTTTGATCATCGTATAGTTTTTGTAATATCTGTCGCCCAAGATACTCACCATCTGACATAAACATATATGGTGCCGCATAGGCGTAGATAACCAAAAATGTGTTGAATAACCCAAACATTTCGCTTTGGAATTCCGCTGTTACTTCATAATCACCAGACTCGGGTATGAATCTAGTATTTGATTTTAGTAAGTACATAGGTACTTCAACAGCTTTACCGAAATAACCTTTATATGTTAAATAGAATTTTGGATATGGGTATGTAAAAAATACGTTGTATGGGCTATCGGGGTCATTTCCACGTTCAAATAACATCCTACCTTGTACATCCGTAAATGTTATCTTTATTATAGGTAGGTGATTTGCATTAACAGCAATACCAATATCATGTATACCAAACGTTTCAGAATCAAGGATGTAATTTTGACTAGTCTTATCGTTTGCTGAATCACTAGTGAAAAAATCAGTCCACTCTGTTGTGAATTTATTTTTTCTTTCGTATGTCCCGTCAGCTCGTTTTTTGTTTTTTAACGGATTTAAAAAATTTACATAAATAGCTTTAGATACTTCACTAGCACTAATAGTCGGTGGTACTGAATTACCTTGAGCATCCACCCCACCACCAGCATGTGAAATAACAGCTGTTTCGGCTTTTTTAATAACTTTTAATGAAGCGTATATTGTTAAATCTTCTTGTTTAACATATCTATCAACTATTTGCCCATACTTATCAACAACCTTATTAGGGTCAATAACCAAAACGCCAGAATTAGATTCAGAATCCTGGTCTATCGCTTTGTATGGGTTAGATTTTATTTGTAAACCTTGTGAATTTCTAGCCCTTTGAAATAAAATTTTTTCATCTAAATTACTGGCCATAGTAGTTCATTCTTTGGTTTAATTTTCTTTCGTATTCTTTTAATGTTTCATTTAATGGTAAAGGTATTCTAATCATTTGACCATCACCTATATTCCACTCCAACCCACCGTATTCTGGGTTAGCCATTAATATTAACCAACCATAGTATGGGGCACCGTAGTAATCTTGACTTATTTTATCCAGTCTTGATTTTCTTTTATCAAATTGAATCATATCATCGGTAGATTTTTCATCCAATTTGATAAATGGCGGTGAAACTACACCTTGATCGGTATTTAATTTTCTGTATCTATTATAATAACCACTCATATTATTCCCCTTTAAAATATTGACTTAGTTGTGTTGTGGTATTTTTTTCAATTGACTCTTGTGATTCAGATTGAGTTATAATATTAAACACACTTCTATTATTTGTAAACACATTATAGTTGTTAATGGCCGCTTTTTTGATATTGTTGCTAAGAGTATCTTTAAATACCAAAGTATAGTCAGCCTCATTACCCTTTATTAAGGTTTTCTGTATCAACTGATAATCTGGAGTAAAAGTGCCATCCTCGCCACTTAATGACTTCCAAACAGACTTATTAATATTGTCGTAATTTGTTGTATATAAGTCAATTATAGGTTGCATCATACCCTGAGCTGAATCCCTAAATGTGTAAATTGATGTGAAGATTGAAGTCAAAATCGATTCTATTTTCTTCTTTTTAGCCTCAATTTGTTTTTGTTTAGTTTTTGGGTCATTACTTATACCAATAACTGGCTCTATTTTATTCAATTCAACTAAAATATTAGCTCTATCTGAATCAGATAACGTCATAAAGAAATCTGTGAATAAAATATCCAATAAACCTGACATTTTTATTTTACTACCAATTAAACTACTAAGACTTGGGTTTAATGTATCAACCAATTCTTTTGTTATTGTTATTGTGTATTCACAATTTTTATTTATAGCTTTAATTGCAGCTTCTGTTGTTGTACCAGTAACGGATTTTTCATTTATTTTATAGTATGTTATTGGTGTATTTACCATAGCAGCTCTATCAGTACCATAATAAAATAAACTAACAGCTGATTTATCTAATAAATCGTTTATTTGGAAATAAAAATCTAGATCATTATCAAATGTAATATCGATATCAAAATCTTTAATAATGAAATTATCATTTAACATTATATCCAATGTTTTATTTGTGAAATCAAATAACTCATAATTTATTTTTTCAAATGTATAGGTCATTGGGTAGTATTCAGAATACGTATCAACAGCCTCTGTAGTACCAGTTGTTGGCATTAGATCTTTAACGGTTGTTTCACCTGGTTTACCCTTTTTATCATATACAGTATTTAATGTAACGCCAGTGCCAGTTAATTCAAAATTAGGTGCTGAACCATTTAACGTTACGTCAATACCGTTTTTCAACGCTCTAGATCTCATTAATTGGTTTGTTGATGTGTAATTTACAGACGAAACAGCTGCAACGTTAGCATCATCGGTTATTTGTTTAAAGAAATAAGCACCATTACCTAGTGAAAGGAATTTTAATTTATTACTATCACCATTTTCTCTATCAGAGATATAAGTTTTAACATCCTTTAATGTTATTTTCTCAAAACCGTTAAATGATAAAGTCATATAGCTATGATATGGATCATAATTAAACAATGTTTTGGCGTCAGTACTTAACTTATACTCGTTAGGCATTACCTCAAAATATTCAGTTTTGTTATCTTCGGTTTTTCTTAATTCATAACCATCAGTTATGACAGATAAACCAGCTAACACAGCACCCATTTTTGCCGTATTTTGATTGGCAGAATTTAAAATCGTATCGTATTGATTCAATAAATTTGTGCTATAATCTTTTAGTTTAGATATTAACGTATTAACTAAGATGTCTTTATGCGTTGTTTCAAAATATTTTATATAACTCTTATAAACGTCATTGTTACCGCTATGCCAGAACATATTAAGACCTAATCTTAATTTAGCTTCCATCTCCAATGTTAATGCCGCAATTAATTTATCAATATTTAATTGGAAATAAGAATAATCTTTTAAATATAAACCAGCTATTTCAGCATTATCTTGATCGTTGTAATTTCCACCAGTAATATCACCAGGATTAAATCTATTACCCTCTTCAAATATACCACTAGCGGATATTAATGTCGTACCATCACCAATTTTATATAAATGTTTTTGTGGGTATAAATGTAATTTTAATGGTGCTATTTTAATGTTTTCTAAATCTTTACTAAATGCTTTAGCTAAAGCACCGTAATTTTTAAATTCAAAATAATTTCTTTCGGCCGCCTCAGCATCAAAAACATCGTACAAATAGTATTTACCGCTAGCTGATGTACCGTTAGTTCCAGATGTGCTTGACGTACTAGATGAACTTGCTGTGCTAGATGTACTAAACGACCCAATTTGTGCTGTAGGTGTAATAAAGTTACCTAAATCATCTAAAACACCGTCTAAATATGTTGTGTTAGGATTTAAAGATGTGCTTGATGTACCGTTAGTACCTGAAGTTGCAGACGTACTTGCTGTACTTGCTGTACTTGCTGTACTTGCTGTACTTGCTGTACCAAATGAACCAGATAATGTTATACTTGATGTGTTTGTTATTGTTAATTGTTTGTTGTAGTTTTTATTTAAAACCAATTGCAACAATAAACTGCTTGGTACCTTATTAGCGTTATTAACATCATAATATGGTGTATTTAATTTAAAATTAGTTTCAACTAATTTACCATATGTACCATACAATTCTTTAAATATATCCAAGTATTGTATTTCATACCAGTTAAAATATGTATTATCTAACGTACCAGTTGCCTGAGTATTACCAGTTGTTTGTCCAGTCGGTGTGCCATTTGCATCAACGCCTGTAGTTCTAACTTTACCAAACTCTAACCTAAATGCTTGTTCACCAAAGTTTCTCCATTTAATCTCATTCCAATACTTAGAATTACCAATATCGGCTTTGGTTCCATTAAATGAATTACCAGTCGCTATATTAGCTTCGTTATCAGCTTTTCTTAAATAGAATTTATCATCTTTAGTTACAATTTCAAACGGTTGGTAGATTTTTGTACCATCGTATGTTTTAGCGGTTAATATATCACTACCATAAGCACCACCAGCTGTTGTTGGGGCTCTTCGTTTTGTTATAATACCGATTGTACCATATGGTATGTCGTTTTGGAAAGAATTTGATACAAATTGTTCTGCTCTCGCAACAATCGGTATTAAATCTAGTGTGTTATTATCAAAATAACTTCTTTCTAAGTTAATTAAATTACGCTCAGTTAAATCGGTGTTAGCAAATGTTCTACTGTCGTATACATCAGCGTTAGCATAAAAATTGAATGACAATGCATTTTGTAATTCATCAACATATTTTCTAAGACCAGAACCACCAATGTATTTAAAACTTAATTGTACGTTTGCAATCATTGGTTGCACACCAATACCTTCAGGGTTTAAATCCCAAACGAGCGGTTCGTAATTTATATTTAAATTGTTAATTACAATTTTAGTGTTATAAAAATCACCAATTCTTAAAACGCAAACAGGTGGTTTACCAAACGCTGTATTACTAGCGTCACAAGATGCCCCATCTTTTCTTTTAATAGTCTCACCTGGTCTCATACACTGTTGTAGGAAAGTTAAACGTGCGTTTAATCCTTCTGGCGTCATTGAGTGGAATGCTGGTGTAAAATATTTTAATTTTTGCTTTAAGCTATCAAATAATATAGGGGCATCGCTTTTTATTAATTCAAAATAATCACACTCGGTGATAAATTTATTAATAATTCTTTGCGCTATATCTCTTTTTGTAACGTTATTTGGTGTTAGATTTGCATCACCAGGAACCTGAATATATACTGGTTCTGGTTTTGGTTCTTCTTTTTTTGGTTTAGGCTCTTGTGGTTTAACCTCAAGATTGACTTCAACCCTTCTAGCGTATGAAGCTACAATTGAGTTTACCGAACACATTATGTCACCATATGTTCTAACAGTTTGGTCTAATTCAAGTGACCCAATTCTGTAATTTGGAACCCCAGGTAGCTTTTTCTTCTTTTTAACATCATTAGCAATAGCTTCTGTTTCAAAACAATAAAAAACAACCTGTGTGCTACCAGTTGTACTACCAGTTGGTGCACCTAGAAACTCAAAATATTTTTCTTTTGTTGGTAATTCTTTAAATGTTGTTATAACACCGTTATTTGAGAAAACTTCAGATGTTGTTAAACCTTTAGCTCTGACCAATTTAAATTCTATCTCTGATTTATTGGGATCTTTTGGATCATTACTAACTTTATCACGGTATATTTTAAAATTTGATTGTGTCTCCTTACCAACAAATAGTTCATCTACATTTTTTTCGGTTATTTCAACTGAACCGTCTTTAGTTGTGTATAGCTTACCACATTTTGATAGTATGTTTTTGGTTATTAACCATTTGATTGCTGATGTGTATCTTCTAAAAGCTAAGTCATCATTATAACCTTTAGCGTAAGTATTTAATGGCGATGCAAATGCGGTAAATGTTATTGCGAGATCAAACTGTTTAAACTTTTCATCACTTAACTCATTGGCAATTGCCTGGTATTGTCTGTCAAAACCATACCATTTTTCTGTTTTGGTTGTATCAAAGAAATATCTATCTGTTGTGTTAAGAGTTGATTTGTAATTAACAAATTCTGGATTGATTGGTACACCGTAATGAGCTTCTTTAGTAACCTCAACGTTATCACTTGTTGATCCGTTAGCTAATTGTTTATATCTTTCAAAGTAAGCATCGAATGGTTGTACAATACCTTGGTCGTATAATGGGTGTTTTTTCTTATTTAATGTTTTTCTTAATGGTACATCATTTTCAAAGAATAAGCCAAAACCTTGTGCATTAAATACTGGTAAAGTTATGTTTGTTTCATCACCTTTAACATCATCTGGTTGTTTAAATACACTACCTTGTACTAACTTTGTTTTGATTTCCCCATTAGGTGTTCTAAGGTCTAAACCAGATATAACTTTCTTAAAATAATCAATGTCAGATTGTGAAAACTGATTCCAAATTCTAGCTAACTCAAAAATATCAAACTCAATACAACCAGCCCAAAATGCGGTTAAGATTTCATCAATCTCACCATCAGTTAATCTAGCTAATTCTTTTTGAGCTAATAAATTTAAAATTGATGGATGATCAACTATAATTTTCCAAGATAAAGACCCACTTCTTTCACTATGATTATATGTGTAAATTGGTTCTGGTCTACCTAAAAATTGGTGGGTTGTCCAGTTTGCTGTTGTATCATCGGTGAATTTTATATCATATGGTGGAAACCACATAATTCTACCACCGTTGGGGCCTTTTTCGCAATCAGGTAAATCTCTAAATAATTCACTATCTCTCCAAGCTAAGTTCTCAATTGAGAACATGTATTTTCTAGCCCTTCTTTCACCAAAGGCTTCAGTTGTTGCGGCACCAATACCTTCGGTTTTACCGTAACCCCTATTTACGTTTAATTCGGATGGGAATATGTTTAAATTACCATATCTGTCTAAAACAGAATTTCTTTCTCTTCTAAGTAATTCTTTATATCTGATTAAATCAGTTATCTTTGAATATGGTCTAGTCTTAGTCCAAACACGACATAATTCAGCTTCGTAATACATCGCTTCAGCTGATCTTTTTCCGCTCGCATCCAAACCAGGTACAAAATACCTATAACCTGTAATCTCACCTTGTTTGTTTTTAACTTCTTTTTTTATTGGTGTTATAGTTGCATTTGCTCTAGACGCAAAACTATAACCATCATAAAATTTAGTTAGTGTCTGATCAATTGGTGTCCCATACTCGTTTGTTTTTTCAAGTAATTGGCTTGTCTTATATAAAATTGAACATTCCCTAAATCTATTAGAATGGTATTTATTAAAACTTAAATTATCTTGATTCTTAACTTTATTAAGAATGTTAACCTGTTCAGATTTACCTAATGATTTATCTAAAACAGTATCTCTAGCAAACTCATCTTTCCAAATGAAATCTGTTTGTATATTACCATAACTAGAAACCTCATCGTAACCTGGCTCCTCATATGGTAATGTAGCACCAGCATTAGACTGTTTTAGACTTTCAGTTAATTTCTCATTACTTCTAACAATATCACCGTCACCATCTTGCATTAAATACAATGGATCTTCGTGTTTATCTCTATTACCAATATAGTAATTACCAGTTGGTCTTGACCCAGCACCTAAACCCAAAAATCCTGTTATACTTCTTAGTTCTTGCGCTATTTTTTCACCTAATTGGAAAACACCACTTTCGTAATCAGCCAAATAATTTGGTGAGTATTTGTTTCGTTTAACATTTGAAAATAATTGGTATTTTTGGCCAGCCCCAGTGTGATTTAAATAATAAACATCTGGTTGTTGTCTTGCCGTTCTACCAAGTAAATCACTTATAAATTTACTAAAATTACTTTTTTCAGCCGAAGAATTATCGATCTCATTACCAAAACATTTTGGGGTGTAATCCTCTCTAATATCAGGTATTAATGAAATTGGTGATTGAACACCAGCTAATGATGCTATAAATTCAGCGGCTTTACCAATTGGGTTTGATGATACAGTTATTTCGTAATTTAATTCAAACCAAGATCTTGGGTTTTTTAACAATGACAAAGCTGTTGATGGGTTATGCAATGCTTCGTCTAATTGAGTTCTACCAAAAGTTTCTCTTTCTATTGCCCTTCTAATTCTAGATTCAAAATTAAACTTTAATTCTAACGCAGCAATGTTCATTAATAAAGTCTCATCTTTTAATGGTTGTTTTCCACCATTTAAAAGAACATCCATTGGATCTAAATTTGTGTTTGTTAATATCGCAACAGGTGATTGACTTGTGCTAATATTTAAAAATTCGCTAGGTTGATAAACATTTGGTTGATTACCATCTGTAAAAATTAAAGAGTTATAAGCGTCAATATATGGTTGTAAACTTTGCTTTGATAAAATGCTTTGTATTTCAGGTTCATAAACATTTAAAAGTGTTGGGACTTGTCTATTTTCCTGTAATAATAAATTTAAATATACTTCAGCTGGTTGGTTTGATTGCGCACTAATACTAGTTGCATTTGGGATATTTAAATCACTTAAATATGTAGCTTGACCAATCGCAGCTAATAATGATGCGTAGGTGTAAGAGCCATTACTTAATTCAGAATATAACGCATCGTTTTCAGATGGGTCGTTTACGTTTATTGGTTTGTTCTTATTTAATAATTTGGGTCTTTCAATGTTTGCCGCATCATCAACAGTGCCTGGGTTTGTCACACTATAATCACCGATTACAACTTCAGTACCTTTACCACCTAAATAACCAGATGCTATATTGTTTGTAATATCTGGTGGTGTATTTATGTTTTTATTGAAATTCTGTATTCTAGGTAATTGACCTTCCGTCATAACGTCACCTGGGTTAGTAACATTATAATCATTTATAATTGCTGGGTCACCAAGACCAGCCAAGTATTGTTGTGTTAAACTTTGACTAGCCGTTAAATTAGATAGTCCTTGTTGAACATCTGTTGGTGTTTTAATATTTTTATTTAAATCTTTTGTTCTTGGTGCGATAGAATCCGTAACAACATTACCTGGATCATGTAATGTAACAGACGCTTTATCTACTTTTACTATTGCGTCTTTACCAATTGAATCCAAATAAGCTGTTAATAATGCAGCGCCACTTAAATCAACCAAACCCAATACGATATCGGGTGGTGTTTTAAGATTTAGTTGTAGAACATCGTCTCTAAACTGTTGTGATATAATTTTTAAACCCATATTTTTTTATATTTTAAACCATCAATGGTTGTATTGGTGATATATTTGAGTTTTGATAATTACCAAAACCGCCTTTGTATCCTTCGCTAATTGATGCCATACGACCACCTATCATATCTCTCGAAGCGTACATTTGATCCCAAGTTAAAACTTTTCCATCATCTGATACTAATTTTATTGTTCCTCCGTGTGTGATTGATCCTGAGCTAGAACCACCCATACCAGACCCAGCTCTGTCAGCTGCGGCTTGGTCTATGAAATTAACCATATCACCTTTAGCCATGTGTCCGTGATATAATTGACCATTTTTGGCTATGGCAATTCCACCATCTTGGAACCCACCCATTTCTCTATAACCGTCAGCAGCATCAATTGCTAATGACGCAGCCGTACCAACACCAGGTGCAACTAAATCTAATAAACCAGCGGCACCAGATAATGTTTGCATACCAGCACCAGCCCAATCACCTTCCATGGCATCACTTATAGCAAAACCTAAACTAACTAATGAACCCAAAACTGGTATTCTTTTGGCCATGGCCTTACCCGCCATTTTTTCACCAGCCATACCAATTTTTAAACCCATTTTACCCATTCCAGCACCACCTTTACTAATCATTGTACCACCTAAAGCAGCCATACCTCTACCCATACCATATTTAGCACCCATAGTGGCAAGTTTTGCGCCACCATAACCCGCTTTTCCATATTTACCAATACCTTGAGTAAAACTAAGTCCAGCGTTAGCGTCACCACTCATGCCAGGTGTTGCACCACCATAAAGACCTGATAAAACACCAGTTTTATCATTAGCCACCCCACTGGCTTGCATATTTAAACCAGCGTTCTTTAATTTATTACCACCTAACCATTGAGGTAAGGCGCCACCTATAATTTCAAGTAATTTACCCATAGCAACTTGTATGTATGGTTTAACAACTTCAAATAATTTAATGATTAACGTACCAATAGTGCCCGTTATTTTATCCATGAGCGTACCATCGCCTTCCCATATTTTTGTTATTGCTGATACAATACTAGTTGCCGTATCCAATATTTTTTGAAAAATACCAGAGATAGCACCCTTATTATTCAATAATTTGTCAATTGCTGGGAATATTACCTGAGCTAATGAAGTACCTAATTCTTCAACTTTACTTAAAAAGTTTTCAAAATCCATATTTGTGAAAATCTTATTAAAAACGTTTGTAAAACCAAGTGTGAATCGATTTACTATATTTTCTAACCTTTCCATTAAATTCATACGACCTTCAGCCGCTAAATCGTTTTTCTTTCTATTATCTAAAATGGCTTTTAATTGGTTTTTATCCGTAATATTTTCAAGTAGTTTTGTTGTACCATCAGACATTTGGATTTCATACTTACCATTTTTATTCATCTTCATTAATGAAGCTAAAGCTGGTTTATCTTCTTCAGATATACCCATCATACTAAAACCAGATTTACTTAAAGCAACCATTTTGTCAGTAATCTTAGCTTGTTCAAGCGCTGATTTAGTTGCCATTTCATAATCTTGACCCAAAGTTTCAGCAGCCATTTTTAGCATTTTCCTATCGGCTGGTGGAATAAAGAAATTACCCATTTTATCTTTAGCCACAACACCTTCTAAAGTTTTAGCAAATTTTTCAGCTAGTGCTGTTGGGTCATTCATTGATTCGAATGCTAATTGCATTGGGTCGCCAAAACTTTGTGCGAATTTACCGCCTAATAATTGCATTTTGGCTGAAGCCTCAACAGCTTTTTCTGGGTCAAAGAATGCGTCTGTAAACGCTTTTGTTGATCCAACAATATCAAATCTAATAGCTTGAGCTTTTGCGGCTATTTTTGTTAAATTATCTAAACCTTTAGCAAAACCAACACCACTTAAACTTTCAACTAAACCTCTATATGATTTTAAAACATCAGTGACATTAACATTATATCTAGCAGCGATATTTCTAGCTTTATCTGTTAACTTAACGGTTTTACCTAATGAAATACCAATATTTTCAAAGCTAGCGGCCATTTCAGCGGCTCCATCAACACCTAAACCAGTACCTTTACCTAATTCAACAATAGCGGCAATCTCATCAGCGTTAAACGCCATGTTTTTACCAGTCATTGAACTAAATTGTCTGTAGATACTAATAACATCTTCCATTGAACCACCGAACTTCATTGCAGCCAATGTCATACCAACAATGTTATTCATTAGGTTTTTAGATTGCCCTGCGGTCATACCAATATCAGCAGCTAAATTACCAACAAGGCTTTGCATTTGTAAGAATAAATTAAAACCTTTTTTAAATGGCGCCACAATCCAACTAAGTAAAACAGAACCCACTTTCATTAAACCAGATATAATACCCCCTATTATTGGAATAACACCACCTAAAGCACCTAAAGCGCTAGCAATACCGCCACCAATACTACCTAATTTACCTAAAACTGGTGTGGCTTTCTTCATCATTTTTAATGATTCAGCATTTTTTAAATATTTTAATTTAATAAGGTCGTATTCTTTGGTTAAAACTTTAATATCTTGTGGGCTAGTTCTAGAATCTTTTATTTTAGCATCAATCTTAGCTAACTGTTTTTCGGTGACCAATTGCTCTTTTTTCATTTGAGCAATTTTTTTAGTGTGTTCAGCCATTTTTCTCATGGTGCTAGCCATTCTCTCGGTTACTTTTTGACCTCTGTAATCAGCTTTCCACATGTTCTTTCTAACCTTGGCCATATTTTCAGATTGCTCCAATAACTCATTTTGGATACTACTGAATTTTTCAGCGGAAATAACGCCTTTATCCAACGCTTCCTGAAGAGCGCCAGTACTACTAAGAAAACCTTTAAATAAATCGCCTTGAGCCATTATATGAATTTAATAACTATAAACTTTTGGGTGTTAGTTACTGTCTTTACACCGTATGTGTCTTTATTTTTTAGTACCTCATTAAAAAAAGCATTAACGTTAGAATTTGGTGATTTATATTTTTTAACATTAATAGATTTTAATTTAGATAATGAATCATCAATAAATTCAATTTGGACTATTTCACTTTTTTGTAAAACTAAAGTATTGTTTCTACCACCTTTAAAAACAGGTTTTGAATAACCAAATACTGGTTTTCCGCTACTATTTAAATCATCGGTTAATTCATATTTTTTAACCAGTATTAAAATTGGTTGAACTTGTTTTTCAAATTGACTTGGTAACGCTATATAATTGCCAGATGAGTCTGAACTAGAGTCGGAACTAGAATATGTTGTGCCATCGTCACCAAAGCCACCTAATGTATCCCTAGCAATCCTTTCAGCTGAATTGGATGAATTTTTACCCGCTCTAATTGTTTTTACGGTATCAATATCTAAAGTATTTTCCGTTATATTAAAATCATTGTTTTCAATCATTTTAATACGTTCTATTATTTTCTCAATTGACATAATTTTATCTTTTATATAAATACCTTTAAATTAAAAAACCCACGTGAAAATCGTGGGTTTTATTTTATTTACGTTTACTATTAGCTTTTGCGGCTTCTCTTTCTCTATGTTCCTTTACTTTATTGTTTTCATCCATTAAAATTTCAATAAAAGCTCTCCTCTCAAATACTGGCATATGTAAAACATCCCCATATGAAAAATTACCATGTTTTATAAGAATGTAAAACTCATAAAGCACATCTTTCTTATAGGTCAAGGAAGGGCCAAAGAAATTTTGTGGTAATTGGAAGTTCACCAAAAAAAAATTCACCACTAGGTGCTTCAATTGATACGTTAAGGTCTAAACCAGGTTCGTTATCATTGATATACTTTCTAAGAGAACCAGAATCCATCACACTCATATTATCAACAAATTGTTGAATTTGACCACGATCTCTAAGACCATCAATTTCACAAATTTGTGCAGCTAATCTCATAGTCATTAATTGTGAGATAGCGTTTTGACCCATTTTTTTACGTCTAGCTTCATCTTCTCTCACTAACTTTTCATCTTCTTCAGCTGTTAGGTATTTGAATTTAATTTTATTCTTACCCTTTGGCAAAACAAACCCACATTCACCATTTTCATCTGGCTCTAGAGTAATTTCTTTAGGTTGGAACTGACTAATATCAATTTCCGTTTCAAACGGTTTACCAGTTTTTGGGTCTGTAACCTCAACGGTATACATTTCACCATACCCAGTTGATCTCAAAAAGAATAGAATTGCATTTTTATCACCAGATAGCAACTGACTAGCTTTAATTTCCTGGTCAATAACTTTTCTATCTAATAAAACGTCAATAACCTTACCATTTTGAAGTAAGTTTGGTGATGTTAAGATATTCTCATCAGCGGCTGTTAAATAAGCAACTTTAACTGTTGATTTTTTATTTTTGTAGAACTTACCTTGTGAAGGTAGTGCAATCACATCATGTGCTGGTTCCATCATTGTATCCATATTATTGTCTTTTAAAGTTAATTATAATCTATATTTAAATAGTGTAAACTATATTTTTTATTTTTTTTTACCGTTTAGTCTATTTTTAACGGTAACTGTACACACAATACTAAGTACTTATTATTACAAGTAAATACAAATGGCTAAAAAAAAGAGTAAAACTGGTAAAATGTTGGGTGAGATGAGTGGCACATCTAATTTAGAAGTAAAATTTTCAGCAATATTAGACGAGATGAAAATTAACTACGAGCAACATTATATGTTCAAAGGTAAGGAATTTGACTTCCTGTTAATAAAATACAATATATTAGTTGAAACCCATGGGTGTTTTTATCATTGCTGTAAAACACATAACCCAATACCAAAATATAAAATACAAAAAAACAATCTTAAAAACGATCAACATAAACTTAAACTGGTTAAGTTTGATAAATACTACAATCTATTGATTGTTTGGGAGCATGAATTGAAAAACCAAGTACTATTGACCGAAAAAATAAATAACTTTATTACAAAGTACGGCCTAATATACGGTTAAAAAAAAAGACCCGATTGCTGTTCTTATGGTAAGCAAATCGGGTACTGTCATTCTTTTTAAATTTAATAAATTAGTAAACCAAAATACATCTATCCATTCTAATGGTAGCTGTAATCTCTGCGATATCTTCAGCACTGTAATCTAATGAACCAAAGTCAACATTAGTTAACATTGAACCCTGAAGAATCCATTTTTCAACTACAACACCTGTTGGATCTAACATTTCCAATTCAATGTCTTTTTTATAACCAGCGGCATAACCCATACGACCAGTTACTGACTCAGCATGTAAACGAACCCATTCCATTAACGCTTGTGCAGCTGAAGGACCGATAGGATCTTTAAAGGTAACGTCAATAGCATCCCAAGTAAATCTACCAGCAACCCATGTTGAAGTATTTAAGAATGGAATCTCAACCTCACCAATTGCAATTTTAGGTCTTGAAGCTGTTATAACAAACCATTCGTTGATACCTAACGAACTAGGGAATCTTAAAATAAACCTGTTCTGCTTTTTTGGTTCGTAAGGAACAGGCATTTTCATTAATAAGTTAGCCATAATTTTCTATTTTTTTTATGTGTTTTATTTCTTTATATAAATATCTAGCAAAATCGCTTTGTTCAATGCTTTATATTTTTTATTTTTGTTTTCTATAAATAGTCTCAAAAAATATTTTTTTCAAAATACTTGACTTTGTGGTTTTTTTTCGTTACTTTTGAACAGGCAAGTGAAAAAGGGACCATCAGGAACAATAAATGAGACATTAAATAATACATAATAAATAATTAACTAATGTATTATATAATGGACCTTTAAGAATAATGGACCATTAAGAATATAGCAAATTTCATGCAATAAAAAAAGTCCCGATTTCTCAGGACTTTCTTTTTTATCTCATTTTATTTTCTTATAGACTATCAAAAGATACGCTTGTTGGTGTTACAACGAACTCTAATTCGATGAATTCTAATGTTGGAGTTGGTTTAACGAAGATTTTACCTCTTAAAGTATTTCTGTCGCTATCTTCAACATCATTTACCAATGAAACTCTAAAGTCTGTTAAACCTCTTTCTTTTCTGATATTATCCAAGATTGGATTTACCAATGATAAGAATTGACTTCTAACTTGTGCATCATTTGGATCGAACAATAATCTGTTAGCAACGGCAACGATTAATTTTCTTGCTTGTAACAATAATCTTCTAATGTTCAATCTGTTCATTGCACTATCTCTAACTTGTAAGTTTCTATTACCCCAGATAACCGTTCCTACATCAGAGAATGTAGCAATAGGGTTAATTCTACCTGGATATAATGTATCTCTACTTTCTTGATCTAATGGAATACGTGCTCTAATACAATTTACAATACCTCTTGTGTAACCCGCTGTTGCGAACCAAGGATGTGCTACATTATCCGTAAATGCTAAGTTTCTAACAACTTCTGCCGTTGGTGGGATAAATAAGTTTGCATTATTTTCAACGTCTGAAATTTGGATCCATGGGTAGTATACCGCAGTATAGTTTGAATCAATTTCAGTTGAATCTAATAAATCAATAATATCACCAGGGTAGTACCACTCATCGGTATTAGCCGCATTGTTATTACCAATCAACTTGATATCAGGTAATGTTGGTAAGTAAATTGAATCGAATCTCTTCTCTTCAACAATCTCAATTGTATCTCTAACCAACTCAGTGTTATTGATGATATCAATACCTGGGGTTGCTAAGATGTTAATTGATGTTTGTTCTGGATTTTCATATGTTTTAATACCATACAATGTAGCGTAGTAATCTGAAGTACCAAAAGTCTCAGAGTACTCAACACTTGTAAAAGTATCGAAACCAGATCTAACGAAACCATTTCTACCGATTTTGTAATCATCAGTATTTGTTCTTTGCTCTCTATAGATATCCCAACCATCAAATCCACCAGAGAATAAAGCTGTGAACTTTCTAGTTCTGATGTCATAGTAAGGGTGAGAAGGGGTAGATGCAATCACAGTTGGATCGGTAAAGCTACCAGAACCAGTTGAGAAAACAACATTACCATTGGCATCAACAATTGAACTTGCATTGATATCCATGTGGAAACCTTTAGTTTTAGTTGACCAATCAACACCATCATTATATGCGTTATCACCTGTTAATGAAACTTTACCTTTAAACTTCAATAAATCAGCGTCAAAACCATATTCGTTATCAGTGAATCCTAAGTAAACTTTCTTAATTTTATCACCGTTTGAATAAATTGGTAATGCGTATGGTGGGTTAACAATTAATTCACCAGCTGAATAGTATTTTGTTTTGTATGGTAATTCAATTACACCACAATAATCGGATTCAGTTAATCCAGTTCCGTATGATCTAAATTCATAACCTTCGAAACCAGCTGGAACCCCGTCTTTTGGTGCTTTTTCAGCAACATCAACAACAACATATGAACTAACTAAAGGATATTTGTTGTCAATAGTACCTATTTTTCTACCGATATAATTATCTAATGTTTCATCCATTGATAAACCTAAGAATCTTTCTAAGATAACAGGAGATTTATCTGAATCACCAAATGATCTGATGTACAAATCAAATGTTTTTTTATCCAAGTCAACATTTGCAATAGATGTTTTAATTTCCGTGTTAGCGTTACCACCATCAGAGATAGAAATCAATCTAAATAATCTTTGTGGTAAACCACCTCTTAATTCAGAAACAAAGAATGGTGTTACTGGTGATTGGAATTGGAATTTGAAGTGATCCCAGTTATTAATTGGTAATACTTCATAATGTAATCCTTTAATCTCACCAAAAGCCCAACCCTTTTTAAGTGTTGAATCAAAAACTTCCTCAGCAAATAAATAAGTGTCTTTATCGTAAGCCCCAGTACCTAATACATTTTTAATATAGTTTTTCTTAGTTTTATCTAAAGAAACGCTGTAAGTAAATTGTGTACCACCAGTTGTTGCACCTGTAATCTCAAATGTGGCAAAAGGATTAGTCTGTGCTGTAGCAATTTGTGAATAACCAACAGTAGTTGAATCAACGTGGAAACCTAAACTATCTGTGATATACTCACCTCTACTTCTTAAAGTAGCCGCTAATTTTTTGTGGTATTTTGAATTTGGTGTGGCTTGAAACTCATAAACATCAACTTTGGTTTTACCAGTATAAGTAGATGCACTAGTTGCAGCTATATCATACGCATATAAAGCAAAAGCATAACCTGTGTAGGTATCAGTTGTTTCATCGTATGTAAATTCATTTAATAGGATATTATTTGTTCTATCACTAACAGGTATACCAATTGGTAATTCATATGCGTCAACAAAAACTGGGTTTGCCGCACCATAGCCAGTTAAATTTTGGCTATTTCTGTCAGCGGTAATCGCAGCTGATTCACTAGAATCCAAAATACCCCAATATAATGCGTTATTTTTATACCAATCTTTCTTATT
>Ga0222712_10000914_pt1 | contig 37744 bp, 71 predicted proteins | sample C33_657DmetaG_FD_165043 | JGI IMG/M metagenome (GOLD analysis project Ga0222712, IMG submission 165043) | Estuarine water microbial communities from San Francisco Bay, California, United States - C33_657D | ecosystem: Environmental > Aquatic > Marine > Unclassified | place: USA: California... | reverse complement strand
TCCGAAAATTGGCTCCAGTGGCAGGGATCGAACCTACGACCAATTGATTAACAGTCAACTGCACTACCGCTGTGCTACACTGGAATATAAATGGTCTCGAGTGAAAGAATCGAACTTTCGTCTCATGGTCCCAAACCACGAATTCTGCCATTAAACTAACCCGAGAAAAATTGGTGGAGGATGGGAGGATCGAACTCCCACTTCATGCTTGCAAAGCACATGTGCTCCCATTATCACTAATCCCCCAATATGGTGCCCCAGGAAGGAATCGAACCTCCACACCCTGCTTACAAGACAGGACCTCTACCACTAAGGATACAAGGGCTAAAATTTGGCGGTCTTAGGGGGTAACGATCCCCACTCTTACGGCGTGACAAGCCGTCGTGCGTCCATGAACACTTTAAGACCAAATAAGGATAGGCTACTTGTCTCCCAACAAGCCCCTAATTGAGCGGTTACTCTGTCCGTCCTTTTTATTCTCGATGTCTGTGTGCAGTAAGGAGTCTGCCTATCAGAGTCAGCAGGGGTAGTCCCCATCCCTGCACTAACGGTTTTCTGCCACCGGACCTCTATCGCTAGTCAAACGCTACTTTAACGAAAAGTAGGAACGGGATCTTGGAGTACGTGACAGGAGTTGAACCTGCATGTAACAGATTTGCAATCTGCTCCCTAGCCATTCGGGTCACACGTACATTAACCATATTAAAAAACACTAGCTTAATGCTCTTTAATATGGTGCTCCTGAAGGGTTTCGATCCCTCTTTTCCGCCTTGAAAGGGCAGCGTCCTAGCCAGTAGACGACAGGAGCATATTATGGTATCCAGTAGAGGTAACGCTCCTCTGTCTCTGGCTTATCAAGCCATTGCTCTACTATTGAGCTAACCGGACCATTTTTTATGGTATGCAAATTATTAAAGAACAACGTTTATTATATACTACCTAAACGTTATGTGCACATGTTACGATGAACTTTACACATTAAAAAACCCTCGGGACTTTCGCTTTCCGAGGGTTCTGGTAATTGGTACAGTAAGTACTGGTTACACGTCCCTCGGATGGCTAATCTCTCCCCATGTATTGCGATCAGAGCTTGAGCCAAAGCAATAGCCGGGTAGCGGCTTGGCTACTCTAAACTGATGCATTGAATTGACTTTGTTCGTTAACATAAAATGATTATATCCTACTTTTGAGTTACTGGCAACTAGTACCTGACTATTACGTATGGTTATTATTTACCACCGTGTAATATATAGGCTTCCTTACCCTTATTCTTCAATTACTGCAATAATTTCTTTCTCAGAAATCATAACCCGTTGTGCACCGTCTACGTTAACAGGAGATGATTTACTCCAGTCAAGGTAGACGGTGTCACCTTCTTTAACCTCTTTAACATCAGGACCTACAGCTAAGACGATCCCAGGTGTTGTGTTACCCAGGCCGCGGCCATCTAAAATAATACCACTCTCTGTTGTGGTATCCTTCTTGCCTTCAGCAATCAGTACTTTGTCTTTAAGAGGTTTAACAATCATTATTTTCCTTAGGGTTGCGTTTTAAATAATCCTCTATATTAAAGAGGAAGCTGGGGGTGTTTATCAGTAGAAATTTTTGCTGTATAAGAGGATTTATTTGATGATAAAAATCTTCAGAAATATATCTATCTTCTGGGAGTTTCTTTTCTTCAATATCTATATCCGGGTAACAATTTTGATATATTAAATTTCTAACATAATAAGCATCGGGTCTTTCAATAAGCGGTAATTTTAATATTTTTTTATAGTTAGTATAAAACTGTTCGTGGTTAAGATATGAAAGAAAGGTTCTTGATGAAGTAAAATCAAATAATACACCAGGGTTGTCTAATTTAACAAGTAGCGGACGACTTGGCATGATAATATTATCATCTACTAGTTTAAACTCACTCCCAAAACCACATAAAAATTGTGTCTGTGGAAATAACTTTAACATATAGCTCATGTAGAACCCATGAATCATCGGATAAGCTATTCCTCTATCATAAATAAGCTCATTAACATGTTTAAATACAGCGTCTCTTTTATAGTAAATAAATTCTGGCTGGGACACCCCGTACTGCTGACATAAGTTCTTAGCTCTTACGCAATCATAGTCGTCATTATTCTTCGAAAATGACATTGTAATAATTTTGGGTTTAATACCAAGCTCTACCAACGATCTAAGTAGAAAGGTGCTATCCATACCTCCACTGAAAAGCAACGGCATGTCGTTCAGTTTATGGTATTCATACAGGTGATTTAAAACTTCTTCTTTAAAGGGCTTAAGATCCTTTTCAACAGTATAGTCAATAATTAACTTATAATCATTAGGACTAAGCTCATGCTGCATACCCCTATCGACAAGTATCTTATATTCTCCCGTATTGTATACCTGCTGCATATAGTTACTTGTTATTTGAGCTATTAATAACTTTTTCTACAATACGAGAATATCTTTTTTCATAACTCCTAATATATTCAGTTAAGTATTCACTTGTAAGCAGATCTTTATTGACAAACATCATGTTCTTTTCAAGAGTTTCTACAACTTCCTTTTGACTCAATACTTTATTAAATTGGGTAGTATACCAATCCAAAATATTTTTTGGAGTATTTGGTGGCAGTGCTATTACAACCTCTAGGTTAAAAATAAAATCCGGATAAGCAGATGAAGCTGTCTGGACTCCTGGGAGAGCGTTCAATGGGTTTTTAGATGTAACAGCAATGATCTTAACCTTACCTGCATCATGGGCTGTCTTAGAAACTGCAAGTGGCATAATACCGAATCTAATCTGCCCTCCCATCACATCTCTCAAAGTGTCTGCCGGGCCTTTATATTCAACTCGAACGACATTGTTTGGTCCCTCTGTAAATCCGATATACTCGGCACTTAACTCGTATACAAGTCTTGCGGCGGCACCTGGATCCCCAATTGTAACTTTCTCTGTCTTCATAACCCTAGCAAAATCTTTAATATTACTAACAGGATCATTTGGAAGAGCAACAATTGTCATAGGAATAGATGCAATGTTCAACGCGTATGTAAAATCTGTTGCCGAAAAAGATTTATTTGGCATCATAATTTTATCCGTAGCACCGAGTGACGGGATGGAAAGAGCTCCCATTTCATACCCATCTGGTTTCTGTTTATTAATATAATCATTTGCCAAATAACCACCAGCACCAGGTTTTGTATCAACTATAAAAGTTACCTTAGTATTTTTCTCTACTGCAGATGAGGTAATTCTTAACGCAATATCATTTGCACTACCGACAGTGAATGGGCTATATGCCTTAATAGATTTCTGAGGCTCCCACGCAAATACAGAGCTACTGACTGTAAGGGTTAAAATGGCTGCAATTTTCTTCATAAGATTCCTTTAAATTTAATCAAGCAGTTTCTGCGTACTCAACGGCCAGGTCAAGGGCACGTTCTTTCTTTACACGATTCAGACCGTACCAGGCAGAAGTCAAACGACTATCGCGTGAACGACCCATCTTGTGATCAGTCATATAGGTAACGGCATTGAATGCCTGCCACCAACTACCCTCTGCAAAGTTAGCCCCGGGCTGGGTATGAACAATCGCCATTGCCTCTTCTGCCTGACGGCTGATAGGGAATGCAGTATTGCTACGTTTCATCTCATCCTTAGACATAGATGGGAATACACGATTAAAGTACTCAACGATCGTTTCCTTATTATACTTCTTCTGACCCAGGAACTGGGCCTGCTCTTTATATCGAGCCAACTGGTCTCCAGCGATACCAAGTACTTCTTTAACCTGGTCACCATTAAACTTAGAACGATGGTTAATCTTAACGGCATGCTTGGCCTTACTATCCAACGCCATAGTCAAGGTATTGTTACATACAACTCGTACAGGCGTGAAACGAACATCAATAGAGCGACCAAACTCGTGAGGATTAGAAAATAGTAGGTAACCTTCAACTTTATCTCCACCAAATAGGGTAAACGAATCCTTAATCTGAGCCATAGCCCAGACCATCTTACCACCTTTAAGGGATCCAGCGGTATGCATCTCCATATCACCTGCGTGAACGAAATCATTGAAGAATTCGAACGCTTCCAGGTTCTGAACTGGGTTCCAATTATCAGAAACAATAGTCAAGACCTTACTATCGGTAGAACGTACCAAAGCCTGGGCGGTCGTTGGTACTGGACCCCCATCGGAATTGAAAAATAACTGTTTCTTACTGACAGACCAGTCAAGATTTGCCGCTTTGAGCATCTGCTCAGGTGAAACATCGTTAGGAACGCGTTTTCCTAAGCCATGCCAGGGGGTTTCTCCGACGAATGCCATATTAGCTTCGCCGTTTTTCTGAATTTCAAGTTCATGAGCCATGATATAGTCCTTTTAAGTTAAGATGTACTAATTATAACGCGGTTTTGCGATAAAATCAACTGTTACTTTCGAAAATCTTGGAAAATTTCTTTAATTTTTCACGTTTCGTGAAAATATTATCGAGTCGTTGCTCGTAACTGCAGTGAACCACCTCATATTCATACATCAGGTCAAGCATTGCCTGTAAATCACACAACTCTACGACGAGTGCAGCGTGATTTTCTGACATTCCAAAGCGACGAACCTTAGAAACTGCTTGAATCACCTCGGCGCACTCCTCCTGGAGTATGGTCATGATCTCTTCATTACGGTTCATGGATATTTTTCCTCTAAAATACGGCAAACTGTTTCGGCCAGATACATTTGACGATTCCAGGCCTCTTGCTCCCACGGTTGATCACGGTAAGCCTTATAGGTAGTACCTTTTTTACCAGGAGTACCGTTCCATGAATGCAACCAACCTTTTCTCTGGACGTACTTTCTCTTAAGTTTACCAGTATGGTATTGTTCGGCATGCACGAGTTCATGGGCAATGACTTCCAAGGCCTTCGCCCACCCAAGTCTACAGTCAATGGTAGCCATATTATTTTCTACCTCGTAGTAACCATTCGTATTTTTAGCCTTAATAGGTGCAATACGAAACTTTACGTCTCGGGGTAGATTTAATTGCTTACGAAACTCCGGTAGAGAACGCTGGATTATCAGCGCAATGACTTTGGCAGTTTTAGTATGGGTATAGATGGCCGAGAGGGACATGTAGACACCCTTGGTAACTAGTTTATCGGTACTTTTAATCATAATATATAACTCCTTCTCATACCCTATTATAGGCGATTGAGCGAGAAAATCAACTTGTTACCGTAACCTTAAAAAACGTTACCGTAACCTTATTCTTCTTCGTCAGTAATCAGGGATTGAGCCCAATCGTCATCATGCGCATGAGTTTCACAGGCAGTATAGATCCACCCACGGCCCAGACGTTTACCAGGGTTACCGCATTGCTCACAAGTACGACCGGACATGGATTCGGCAAAGGAGATGTAATTGTAATGCTCATCGGTACCAGCCTGGATATAGAAACGTAAAGTTCCAAACTTTTCCTTAACCTGAACTACAGTAGGGACCTTCTCGGCTTCTTCATCCATTTTGGTCTTTGCATCATCGATATCTTCCTGAGTTACGATATGTCTATTACTTTCACCAAAGCGGGATTTACCCAGGCGGGAGACCAGGTATTCATACCGAGACTTTGAATCATCGTATTTACGGTGAAGGTGCCAGCAGAGAACATCAATAATATTAAACCAGCCATCACCATGGGCAAACCCCCAGCACATGGCAGTGGTTCTCATATCGGCATTACGGTCCTTAAAGAGTAAAGGATACTTTTCACACAGTTGTTTATCTAGTTCTTCTCTCATGCTACTTTCCAATCTATTTCTTCACGAATTTCAATCGTTTCAGATCCATCGTACTCATGGATATGGAAATGTGTACCAATTGGTAACCACTTAACCTCTAGGTCTTCGGCACCACCATAATATGACTTAGTACCGTAAACCTCTTGACAGTATAGTTCTATGGTTTCGGCAGAGGTTTTCTCCAGTACCATATCCACAACTTTGGGATCAAACAAAAGTTCCTCTATATTGTGCCACGAGTACCAACCGGCACCAAAACCGGGAGAATAGAGTACGGCTACCCTTCCATCAACGGTCTTTTTTTGCATATTCTTTCCTTATCAGTTTGGCAAACTTTTTAAGTTCTTTATCGTAGTTTGAAGACCAATCGATGTTGCCCTTTCCGGGACCCCAGGACGAGTCATCCCATATGACAAAGCCGGCTTTCTTGGCTAATTTCTTAATCTTCTTTTTCATTCTTTAATTCCAAAATGTTCATGGTATCTATCTAGTAATACATTAAATGCAACAAACGAGAGTTCTTCTCTATTAATATCGACACATTCCTGAACGATCATGTGGGCAAACCTTTCCGGATCAATCAGTAAAACGGACTGCATCTGACCATCTACAAGAATGGTCTTATAGGACTTAGATAACTCGGCAAATTGTTTAATCTTTAAATTCATACTTCTCCACTATGATCACAAGAGCCTGTTTCTTAAAGCCTTCCAATATATTACTGGTATAGAAAGACATACCGTACCTACCCTTAAAACAGGTATAAACTGATCCTGATTCGTTTTTAAAGATAAACGAATCTTCTAACTCTTCTATCTCGGTGATACCGGAGGATAAACGCCAACTATCAGATCCCGCCCATCCGCCGTACCATGAAGAAAGGATCTTCTGAGTCTTCACACCTTCATGGTCAATCTCAATGATTACCCATTTATCGGGTGTATATTCACTCACCGACATTCTCCATGTCAAACCATTCATACAGTTCATGCATAATAGACTCTTTAATGGTATTGGTAATGAACTCTTCTGAAGGGTTATCATCATGCTTAAATGCACGGGTATAACCATAGGCCAACCCATTCTCAATACACATCTCTAACACTGGTAAAATCTTAGGTTTCATTTTTTAATTTATTAAAGTAGGCAAGATCCATAGCCGTTTGAATCGGATCGTGAATAGGAGGTTTTAGCTTCTTAGGTGAATTAACTCTGACATTCTTAATCTTATACTTAATAGCCCAACCCCCTTCGGGATCCCAATACGTATCCATTAACCGCCCAACCAGTATATCAATGTAGTCCTCCTCGGCTATATGACTCTGGGTTTCCCCGGTCTCTTTAATAGTCCAGGTCAATTGTTGTAGTTTCTGTTTCATAGAAGTAATAGTAATAACAGCCACCAGGCCGATAGATCATTATAGAGGATAAACGCAACAAAGGCAAGCTTTACTACCAGGGCAACAGAGTAGTAACTGTACTGATTCATCATAACATCTTCCATAGGTGTAGTAACCCCGCATAACTGAGACCTCCAACAAGGAATAACATTAAAAGGCCAACAAAGGAGTATACGATAATGAAAAACGTACGCCAGAAAATTTTCCAGATCCATCCTATAATATAGGGAATCTTTAGAAGGTGAATTCTAGCGCAAAAATTTTTCAGAAGGGAGTTTATAGCGGGAAATTCTATCCGCAGGATTTTCTGCGCGCGAAAAAATTTAAACATAGGTATAAGTAACTGTGCCTGAAACCTGGTTGATAGAGTAACTATACTTTTTTTTAGAAAAGTGAGTACTACTGTTTTTACTACTGTTTTCTGTAAGGTGGGGCTGGTCCCAATACGGGTAGCCATTTAAACCGGGCTCTGTCTTAGCGCTATTCTACCCGATACCCCTTATGCTTTTAGTCTTCGTTATAGAAGGCGGCCATGTCATCTACGATCTCTTCTGTATACGACTCTGCACCTAGACGATTGTTCATGTCTACCTCGTAGTTCCAGTCTTCGGCCGCTATGATCAGATCATTAGCCTGACTGGCCGGGACTCGGAGGATGCGGATAATCTCGTGATCGGTGTAGCCAAGACACATCATCTCGGCCGCCTCACAAACAAGTTCTTTTATATAAGACATATCAGGGCTTCATCATAAAAAGGAAATAGTAGAAAAGGGGACCGCCGATTAGCAAGGCTATGATCATAGCCTGGCCTATCTCTTTAATAAAATTCATCTTAGTTTCCTTGAGTAAGAACATACTTAGCAAGATCTTTCCACTGAGGATTACCAGTATTAGCAATCTTCGTTACCGCAATCAAACTCCGGAGAGACATATTAGGGATCTTACCTGCATTAGCCTTTAAGAAGGCAAGCGCATGACTCTTAGCCACAGGAGAGATCTCAGGCAAGAACTCATCGCTCTTAGCTATCACCTCCATGCGCTCGACCTTCTGCTCTTCAGTCATCGTCAGATCTACCACCAAAGAACGCGTACGTATAGCCTGATCGATCTTATCTAAAGCCATATTAGATACAAAGACGATAGAGCCAGTAAACTCAAAGGACTTAGGCAGATCATCATCACGCATATCAGCCATCCAGGAGATATAGCGCTTAGAATAAGAGTCCAGAGCACCCTTTAAGAGGTTCTTAGCCACGTCGTCCTTAAGAATAGAGTCGCAGTCATCGAATACAATGACCATACCGTTATTCTCAAACAACGTTCTATAGAGACCTTTAGCGGTCGAGTAACCCTTAACCACGGTATAGGACTTAGCCTTATTGATCTTAGCACCAACTTCGAAGTTAGACAGATCGGTAATATTAGTAAAACCGTTCTTTTCTAAAGACTTCAAAACCGTATAAGACTTACCCAGGCCACCTTCGCCGGTAATCACAGCAGAAGGCAAAGTCTTCTGAACGATCATATCCACCATCTGCTCAACAAAGCTAAAACGCTGATTGATACCGAATTCAGAGACCACCGGGGCAGGCGCGTCACGAAAAGCCAACTTCTGACCGTCCAACTGACGCTGAACATAGTACTTAGAAGTAGACTTAACAACGGATTTACCGTTAACGAAACCGACAAACTTGCCGTCGATAAACTTGATCTCTGTATTCATAATATATCCCTTTAAACGATGTCCAATTATAACCGATTTCTTACGTTACGTCAAGCAGTACCTGACTAAACTGTACGGTTATTAGGCACCAAGCGCGGCAAAGGGGTTACCCTTGGCAGTAGGAGCATTAGCCAAGAAGGCATCAATCTCAGCCAGCTTCTGAGCTTTCTTAGTACTAGACGTACCTTGAACGGACTCGGTGACTTTCTTATACTGAGGAGAAACCTTAGCCATAACACCATCGACCTTATCGGCAGAGAAAAGGATCTTCGAAGCCTTGGTATGGTATACGAAGGCGTTAGAGCGTGACACGCCCAAGATGTTCATGATCTCAGACAAAGCCAGGGCCTTATCAGGAGTATTGCGAACGATGGAAACAGCGGTCTCGAGGTTAGTTACTTTAGTCATATAGTTCCTTGTGTGTTTGTGTTAAGATGCCTTATTATAGTCTGGATCCGGATAAAAGTCAAGTAATACCGGATCTTTACGTAAGGTTATTACGCCGGCGCCAGAAGGCGTTGGAATCCACGGAATGCGGTTCTGAAGGCGTTCCTCTGAACTGAATCCAGTTCGTCGTAGTTATCAGACATCCAGGTCAGGGCTTCCAGAAGACCCATGCCCATCGACACGGCCTCTTGCTGAACGATATCCAGGGCTTCCGCCTGGCTCATAGTCTCGTAAGACTGGTCTAAAGATTTCCAATTACTCATTTACAGACTCCACTTGTTTAAAAACACGCAAGATTTCGGGACAGGCTTCGCGTGGCAGGCCTTCTTCAACCATCAGATCGATGATGAGGTCTTCAGAAAGATCACATGCAATAGCATCTGTGATCACCATGTGCAGGTTAGACATCTTAGACATTATACAGACTCCTTGTTATCCATCATTTCGCAAAGAATGAACTTTGCAACATTCATCTGCTGGCGAACATGCTCTACAGCACGAGGACCAGCTCCCATTGAAAGCATCTCCTGGCAATCGCTGAGAATGCCCATGACCACCATCTCTTGACCGGACATTTTAGCGGTCAAAGATTCCATGTATTGAGCACGGATCTGAACGGCTGTCATGCCGTACATTTTAGTTTCTGCGTAATCTGTCATTTTGGTTCCTTTTTCGTTGTTCATGTAATGATTATAGTCTCTTTCGGTCCGATCGTCAACCTAGTAACCTTACGTTACGGATGGTTATTAATAGAGAGAAGTAATTTTGTTTTCGGCTGTTTCCAGAATTTCGAGAACTTCGTCGGCTAAATCTTTATCGGAAGGATCGATATTTCCGACTGAGATTTGTTCGTCGAGAATCTGAAGGAGAAGAGCGACTTGCTTTTCTGTGAGGGTGATAGTGGTTTTCATTTGATTTCCTTTAAACATAAGTTATTATAGTCTCTTTCGGTCCAAACGTCAAGTAACATGCATAACAACCTTCCTCCCAGGATGGTCTCTTGGCCGTGTACCGATGGTTAAAGTAACTAGTTTATATGCAGGAAGGGGGGAGGGGTAACTAGTTCATTGAACTAAAATAAATTTAAATTATTTTTCTGTTAATTAGTTTATATTAAGAAAAGATATTTTACTAACTAGTTTATATTAGAATAATACTATACTAATTTAATTGGGTATTGTTTAAAATTAGGGGAAAAAGGGGAAATAGTTTATAATAGGGGTAAGGAAAAAGAAAAAAGTAAGTTAAATTTAAAAGGAGATAAAATGTATAATGTAGATAATTTTGATATAGATTGTAGTTTAGGTGGATTGAGTGTTAAGGAGATTATTGAAAAGAATAATTTAAGTGATAATGAGATGATTGTTATATTGAAGGATTATAAAGAGATAATGGAGTTTGAAGGATATGGAGTAGAGGATTATTTGTTTTATGAAGAAGAAGATATTGAAGTATTGAAGAGATTAGGTTTTGTTGAATTAATTGGTTAATTAAAAAGGAAATAAAATGAAAAAGATTAAATTTGTTAAAGGTAGTAGTTTTAAAGATATTAGTGATAATTTTAATAATTTTGATTATAGTGTAGAAGATTATAAAGGTGAAGGTGTTTATTGTTTTATTACTAGTTGTAGGGGTGAGATAGATGATATTATTAAGGTAAGTGATAATAATGAGTTTGAATTAAGTAGTAAAGAAGAGTTAATAGAAGAGTGTAAAGAAGATGGTGAAAGTATTGATAATGATTATTGGGATGAGTTTTGTGAGAGTGGAAAAGTAGAGGATAATGTTAATGATGTAGAAAGTTATTTTGAATGTTTAGGTGAAGAAGATGGTAGAATTTATTTTTATATTGTTGAATAAAGGATTATATAATGTTTGAAGATAATTTTTATAGAATGAGTAAAGAAGAGTTGATTAATTTGAATAATAGAATTAATGAGATTATTAATGAATTGGGTTGTATGGGGTTAGATGGTGATTATTTGGGTGATATTGATGAAGAGAGATGTGGATTAATAGGTTATATTGAAGAAAATTATGATTTAAATGATAATGAAAAAGAGTTATTAGGTTTATAATTTAAAGGAGATAGTAATGAAAGTAAGTGAATTGTTGGAGATTTTGAAAGATGTTAATGGTGATTTGGATATTAATATTAGTGTAGAGAGAGGTAGGGGATTAAGTGGTAGTAATGAGAGTGTTGAAGTTAGTTATGATAATGATGGGGTTTATATAAGTGGTGAAGAAGACTTTTATAATTAAGTGGAAATGGGGTTGATAGTAGTATAGGACCTGATAGGTCCTTTTTTTTGTTTTTAAAGATCTAATTGAGTTTGGAGGATTAGGTGTGGGGGCCCAGATTATAATGGGGGCCCTGATAGGGTGTGGCTGAAAATTGTAGAGAGGTTAACATATAGGTATACAGAAGTGGGGGGCTGTTAAAGTATAGGTGTACGGGAGGGTGTCTTAGAGAAAGCGTTTAAGAGGCTGAAAATTCTCTATTTTCTTACCTATAAATACATACCAATTTAAAATAAAATATTAGTAAGTTTACCTTACTACTTTCTCTTACAAGTATATTAGTTTAAGTCAATAGACCGTTTCCTAATGTATTAGTTTAAGTCAATAAAACATAAATAATAAGAATCCTTTAATCCCTTTATCCATCCATAATGTCTAAGACTCTAAGAGAATATCGTATGACCGGTCTCCATAAGGCTGCCATTGCCTCCGCCCATCGCGGTTCTAGGCACGATGCCGAAACTAAGTCTAAGATTTCTTCTTCTATGTCTGGTAAGGCAAACCATCTAGGTAAGAAACACTCTACTGCCTCTAAGGATAGGATACGGCATTCAAGGGGTCACGATGATAGAATCGATGGTGCCAGATGGATTGTAAATCGTTCGGATAAGACTTATCGTAGAGATAATGCACCCGATGGCTATAAGATAGGTAAGAGAAAGTTCAATGAGATGAGAGACTATCTGGATTCTCAAAGATAAAGTCTTCAGGTAACTCTTCTGTACGGAGAAAGATGGGATTAAGGGCTTGGAGTAGTTCAAGCTCTTTTTTTATGAATTCATCTTCTGATTCTAGGTCTTTAAATTCTATAATATCAGTCATTCTTTCTCATATCCCATAATACTATTCCTACCACCGTTACTATAATGGTAATGAAGATAAAATCATTAAACGTCCACATCTATATGCCTACCTTTATCTAAACCCAATCTAATATTTCTTTGTATTCTTTCGGCAATTATCCTATCAAAGTTCTTTTTTTCTATAGTCTTTCTATAGTCTTCTTCTATTTTAAACTGATGATTAGTTCTTTCTAACCTATCTAGTTCTATATTGCGGTTATTAATTCTATCAATTTTCATTTACTATATACCCAGCGCCTAAACTTTGGCGATACTATTATTGATACCTTTACTACAATAATAATGAATGCGATAATCAATAAGGCTTCCATCATATTTTATTCCTCTTTTTAACGAATTCATTATAGCCTTCCTCCGTACCTAACTCGTATCCTTTATCTGTATGATGGCTTTCTCCCTCCATTACAAAACTATGATCCAGGATACTTCTCCCGTCTTCAAACTCATAAAACGTTGCATCATCGCTATCAATCGTTACATCTAGATCACAATGTAAGATATCGTAGTCGATGAACGTATGATCTTCCTTATATACCCTGAACACATACTCATCATTCATCGTATACAGAAGGCAACCTTTAGTTCCCTTGGCCGGCTTTTGCTTACAATTCTCAATTTTTACCATACTTATTGTCTTTCTGTGATTGAATAAAACCAATCATCCCCCGAAGTCCACTTACGGGTACCATCTACTGTGTATAAGGTCTGGGCGGCTTTAAAATCAGGAAATTTTGTTACTCCTGAAATTAAACTCTGATCATACCACAAACATCTGTTATTAGGTTGGCATGCAAACTGACCATTTTCCAATTTTATAAAGTTAAAACTCTTATGCTCTTCCGCAACCTCTGTAAAACCTGTATCAACATCCATACCATCGGCACAGAAATCTACAGTAAACAAATAGTTACCATAATGCCATTCTTTGTCTTTTCCTAAAAACTTTACTCCTAAATTACGAAGACCTATTTTTTCAACAATAGTAAAACTATAACCCATACAGTCCCACAACTGTAATGTATCTATTGGCAAGGTTCCGCTGAAGTTCTCTTGCCATACATAGGCATGAATAGGTAGTTTATCATAAAGAGCACCATAATTGGGTAACAGGCTTTCGATACGAAATACCTGCCCCCTGAGGGCTTTAAGACTGACCCATATAGCAGGTTCTAATTCCCCATGACCTTTTTCAAAGTTATAAAGAAATTCTCGTTTAACAAAACATTTAATAGGCGGCAATGACCCTATGATATAACTCATTATTATCCTTAAAGAGGGGCATTGTTTGATTCTTCTACTCTTGTAAGAACGTAATCCGCTACAGCAATAGCAAAAGGTTTAAGTTCGTCTTTATTGACCCACTTTCCTGATACATCGGTAGGAACTTTTTCAACAAGCGTATCCAAAATAGACTTTTGAGCTTCCATAATTTCTCTTTTTCTCCACATATTAATTTTTTCGTTCGTACAAATGAGGCTTCTCCTGAATCCTCTTACCAATTCTATCCCAAACTATCTGATTGTCTTTATCGGTAGCTTCCCAATCGTTATTCCAACAATCATCGAAACCATTGAATACAACCTCCCTAGACCAATCAGGGCGATAGTCTCTATTCTCCATCTCCTCACAAAGCCTTTTAAAACGCCTTCTAAGGAATTCTATCTTATCATAGAAGAACAAGACATGCCCACTATTTAGCGTAAACTCTTTAGGTATTCTAGGAAGAATAGATTCAGGAGTCAACGTACGAAGAGACCTCTTTAATGATGCAGGCACCATAGCAATCTCTCTTAATTCTGCTACCAGGTGACGTCTCTCTAACAGAGAAGGATCTATATCAGCATTAATCCTAGTCATCAAAGTCATCCTCTTTGTCTGAAAATAGTTCCTCATTACCCGGGCAATTGGCATAATCGGTATTAATGCAATGAACGAAACCCACAATCATATGAATAGCAAAGTACAAGATAAAGGCAACAACAAATACTTTAAAGGCATTAAATCTATTCATACGCAATAGAGGTAAAGTCAGTTTCTTCTGGTAACGCTTTAATCACCGTTCCATGCTTAACAGACTTAGTAATGAGATCATTCAGCACCCCGAACCCATAGCCCGTAGACCCATACGACTTCTTATTACAGATGTAGGTAGAACCAGAAGAGCCTTCAAAGTAAAAATCATCCTTGGTTTCCCTTAGTGCTGTAACTCCGGAATTAAGCTTCCATGAGTCTCCGTTCAGGTATCCGCCGCCCCAGGTAGCAAATACTCGATAATGAACCTTACTATCAGTAGTAAGGCTAACCATCAGCCAACGATCGGGGCGGTATTCCATTTAGACCTCTTCTTTCTCTTCTTGATCTTGAAAATATTCTCCCAGGTGACCGGCTACACGCTCGTCTTCAGCATTATAAAAAACATATTCGCCTAACTCTTGAACATATTCTTCACTCACATACTCAAAGCCGCCATAGTAGCGAAGATTCTTAAGATCGGCCTTCTGTATAGCGATATACTCTTCATCAATAAACAATTGATAGGCACATCGTTTATCCAAACCTAGATCGGCAGGGCGTACCTCTCGCATATCGTCAATGATAGCTTCGACTTTTTCGTTAATTTCCCATTGAAGGGAGTTCAATTTATCATACAAATAAGACATTATACATTCTCCGAGTTAACCAACATCATTTCGTTGTAAGTCTTACGAATGGCAGGGTACATTACCTTACCTTCATAATCCAATTGTGACTGCTCAAACTCTGTCATGAAGTCGTCTTCGACTTTCTCAAAGCCAATAATATTACTACGATAGAAGTCGTTAGACTCATCGATGATGAAGCGGAGTTCATCAACGATCATACGAAGGTTCTTATCGGCAAACGTATCATTCCAACGAAAGCCCTCTACATCGACGATGTAATCGGTACTGCCTTTCATCTTCCAATACTGAGGAACTTCGCCCTCACCGTCCCAATCATGGGCGCCGTAGTTTTCTTGATTCTGGGTAAAGATATACAATTTCATACAAACTCACATTCTTGGTTATTGAACAATTCCCACTCTTGACCGCATTTGTAATTATAGTTATATTCTTCAGCCATTGCAATACATTCTTCCATTACGTCAGAGTAAAATACAACCTTACCAAGACGAACGCCATTAACAGGGTTATCCCATTCCGTTACATCGTAACGCATACGCTTATCATCGTAATCCCATGTAAACTTGGCTTTGTAATAATCTTGCATTTCGTTTCTCCTGTTGATGTATCAATTATAGTCCCAAAAAAGGAAACCCGCAACTGTTACGTTACGGGTTCTAAAGTAACTATAACTAGTTACATTTGTCAGCAGTACTCATAGTTAACGGATTCGTGATTCTCCCTGAAGGTAATCGCTCCGTTCTTATGATGAAACTTCTTTGCCATCTCTGTCTTGGGAGAAAGAGTAACAAATCGTTTAATTTCTGGTTTAGTTTCTTTGATATGTTTTACCGCATCAAAGATAAGTGCCCTACCAGCACCCGGAACATAACTCCAGATAGTATAAAATACCGCGGTGTCGGCTTGTCCGTCTAGGAACAATTCACTCTCGGAGGTAGGAATAGATTGTTGATACGATACACACGTGATAGCTTTTGCTTTGTTTTCATCATCTCTAAGAACAAAAATGTCCTTGCTATCGCCAAGTCTCTGTGTATGTGGTATGTGCGGGCGTACGGGGTCTTGATTTAACAAACTAAAAAAGCTATCAGTCAGGCTTCTGATCTGATATAACATTTTTGTTTCTTTCTTCTACTAATTTAAAGGCTTCGTCTTCTATAACTGCGTCATCTACTTCTTTAGGAGACTTACGAAAAATAGTGTCCCAGTTACTACTGTATTTATCATACTCAACTCCCAGAGGACGAGACTTAGACCCTTTACCCCCATCAGACATTTGGCTTCCTCTTAGCTATAATATGCTTATGAAACTCTTCTCCAAACGACATATTTTCGAAGTGAGCATCTATCAAATCCTTACGATGAAGGGAGGCAATAGCGGCAAAGGATATAAAAGCTTGAATGTGATCTTGAACTGTTTCAATATCATTTGTCTCTACACCTTCGGCTCTTGCTAACATTTCAGCCATAAGAAGAAGATCACTCATGCGTTCGTCATCTTCATCTTCAGATATTTCCATAATTAAAGCCAACTCTGAATCCCTTGCCTTTTGCATATACATACCAACGGTCATATAGGGGTTCTCCATAAGTGTAGCCGCAAGCAGCCTAGCCATAGGAAGAACGCTGTTGGTTTTAAATACCTTTTCATAGTTAACTTCGAAGGGGAAGTCAAAGTCAAAATCTTCACTCATTTACAAGCACCTTGTTAAGATATTTAATCGTTGCATCTACATCACCTGTATGATAGATAGCAATACCACCTGCCGCCGTCCATTGCTCGATGTTAGATGGGCGATCATCAATTAAGATATCTCCTGGAGTACACCATTTTTGCTTATCATGACTGTACGGTCCAATATCCATCTTCATACCCGGAAAATACTTATCGACCCATGCTTGCTTATCTGCCTGGGCAGTAGGAATGGTAGTACGCCGAGGAATAGCGGTTAGAAATCCAATCTGGAATCTGGTGTTTAGACTCTTAATATAAGCTATGAGTTTTGTTGCATCAGGCATCATGGGAAGCTGATAATAGAGACGATCAACTGATGCAAGCTTTACCCATTCTCCATCAGTTAGATCTTGTGTTGTCCCCCACCCAATCTTTCGCTCAAGAATCTTCTCGGCAAACGTATCAAAGTCTGCCACCACTCCATCCATATCTATAAAAATCGTTCTCATTTTGCTCCTCGAGCTATTGCTTTGTTATAATAAATGGTAGCGTTACCTTTGGTGATATCGCCTAGCTTGAGCTGGAGTTGAGTAATGAGCTGGTCTTTAGTTAAAGAACCTTTCAACTCATTTACAATCTCAATAGCCTGCTCGATTTTAGACTTACCTGAAGAAACGTTCGTTACAACTTTCTTAGGCATCTTCTTACCTTCTCTTACAGTTTTCTCTGTAATATACTCAACCGGCTTGGTCATATGAAACTTTGCAGGAACATCGACCTTAGAACCTGACATCAGGTCCTTATACTCAGATTCAGTAACCTGAGTATCATTAAAAAAGTATTTCCATTCAGACATTAAGTTCTCCTAATTAATGTCTGAATTATATGCTACTTTGGTAGTTACGTCAACTGTTACGTTACGTCATTCATCCCACAGCTGTAATTGCTTTTGATTGAATGATTTTTCCTGTATTGTAGGCTCCTTAAAGAACTTCCTAGGATTACCGCACATCACACAGTTAGAGTCACCACAGGTAACAGCTGAATGATCTTGAAGTGTGTGAGGTTCCTTTACAGGTATATTATGTGCCTTAGCTATCTTTAATTGTCTTTTGATGTGATTCTCTTTTTGAAGAATACGTTTAGAGTGCTTGATCTTGGCTTCTTCATCCATTATTTTCTCCTGCAGTAAAGAAATAGCTTAACGAAATATTCGAACCGCTTGGGCTCGTGTTCCATACTAGGAACGTTATTATTAAAGAAGGTTAAAAATTCACTATAGATAGCGGTAAGTTCATCATCAGTCATTTATATATTATAACAGCTAAAAAAAAGCCCAGCCATAAAGACCGGGCTAAAAGGACCAAAGGAACTAATTAGTCTCCAGTATATTCACCGGGTTTTTTACTGGCGTAGTATTCAGCCGCGCTTCCAGGAGCAGGAGCAGGGCCTCGAGGAACTTTAGCCTTGTGTTGAGCAATTTCTTGCTTGATAGCGTTAAGCTTTTTATTTTCAGGGATATCAAAGCTAGGAGATTTACCTTGTGCTCTCATATCTGCAAATGCTTTTGAAACTGCTTTGTGAGCTTCTATGTGCTTTCCCATCAATCGATCTAGCTCTTTCTTGTGAGCAACAGCATCAAAGGGAGCATCTTCTTTCAAGGCTCCTTCATGGTGCTTTGATAACTCGAATGTAAACATTCCACCCTTAACCGGCTTACCAGTATGAATAGCTTGATGCTTTACATCTGTACCATGAATAGCATTAGCAACAGATAGGTTAGCATGAGTGTGAATATGACCTTCTGCATCCTTAGTAACCACTAAAGGATCTTCATGAGTTGTCTTGATAGCTTCATGAACAGGTTTGATACCGTTCCATATTTTTAAGAAGTCAATACCTTCATTTGTTGACTTAAGTACTTGTTGAACTCTTGGGTGCTTAGAAAGACCAGGTTTCATCTTTTCCATTGTTTTTACTGCTCCTGTCATGTTACCCCCTGCATAGCGCTTATCTTTGGCAACACCAACAGCCATCTTAATATCTTTTGATGTAATTGGTTCTACTTTTTCAGATACTGCGGGTATTTTATTACGTTGCTTATCTAAAGGATCAGAGCGAAGCATAGGCCCGCCATTACCGTCTTGATTAGCGTCTCCGCGTTTAAGCTTACCATCTTTGGTAAAGTGAAAGCCTTTAGGGGCACCTTTAGTTTCTACCATATTTTCCTCGTTGTATTTCTTTTTAAGATGATCGGTCACCTTGCGATCATATTCCCCGGCAGGTTTCTTAGTAGCGGGTTTAGCATGCTCAGAAGTATCAAAGTGATGATAGGGTAATGAAGTAAGAGTACTTCCTGACTTAGGACGAGTCAAATGAACTGTATCGCCTTCACGGTGAGCATGAACTGTAGAATTAGTCTCGTCTTTAAATGTCGTCTTCATACCAGGTCTTAGCTTTTTAATAGCAGACTGGTGTTCAGGGTGGAGAGGATAAGAGGTATCAGAGCCGTGATGAACGGTCATCATGGTTCCCCATGAGTGCTTTTCTTTTTTTACAGAGACAGCCTCCTGGAGATCCTCTTTAACTATTTTAGTCTTCTTGGGTTTGATCTCTACAAAAGATAACGGATCTTCTGGAACATCGTCTATTTGCGATACTCCAGGTTCAACCGAATTACCTTCTCTGATAGATTTAAATGACTTCATTGGTTCTCCAAGGGATTATTCCTATTATTTAGGCTCTTCCTTGTTTACATTTTTAAAGTAAATATACCAAAAAGCAAAAGCAATTACCAGGCTAATGTAGCCCAAGGTATTATCACCTTTCTCAAAGCTTTGAATACTTGAAATTATATTCAAAGATACTACAGTACCACTAATAAAAAAATCATGCTTTCTACACCATCCAAAAAACGAATCCACAAAATTATACATATTAATCCTCATAATCATCAGTTTTAATTACAATGTGACCGATACGAATTTCACCATCCCAATCACGGCGATTCTCATAACGATCTCCCCCTGAAACGGTAAAGTCGCTATCAAATTGAATAATCTGACCGCCTCGGGTAGAATTACCATCAGCATTCAAGTCAATATCATTCAATGCAATACAGCCAATCAATCCGGCATCTACACCATACTCTTCACCGTATTGGTCTCGATAGCTTCCATCACCCCATTTGGTATTAAACGATGCAAACCTTCGGCCATCTTTCAACTCAAACATACCTTGGTTACAACCATGGTCATCTCGCCCTTTAAAGAACAAACCACATACCTCATCCCACTCATCATGCATTACATAGCACAAATCACCTACATAGTACTTGCCAGCTGGAAACATAATTGACTCCTAAATATTGATAGGACCAATTATATACTAGTTTATGATTCACTTCTACTGTTACGACGTAACTAAAACAATTCTAATTTCTGACCAGCCTGTTGACAAGGTAAGGGCTAAGTATGGCTATCGTTACGAGTTACTGAATTCAATTAGAGATAATTCTGCTGTGGACGTTATAAGAACTAGACTGTTACGAAGTTACAGTAGGTATGAGTTTGTGGAATGGTATCAAATTGTTCGTAAACCAATGTCTGATGAGACCAAGCGTAAGATGTCAGAGGCAAAGATGGGTAAGCCTAGAGACGATGCCACAAAGCTGAAGATATCAGCTGGGTTAAAAGGTAGATCCAACTTTCAGGGTAAGAAGCATACCGCTGATACCAAAGATATAATGGCTGAAAAGAAGTTAGGTAATCAGCATACAAAAGACTCTTATTGGGCATACGATCCTAAATCAGATAAAGAAACAAGAGTTAGAGATAGAAACAACCTTCCCCCCGGTTACCAACTAGGAAGAGATTATGACTCAATTGAAGTTGGTCTCTACCATATAGACGAACATAGAAAATCAAGAGCGCGTAATAGCTAAAATCTTCTCAATTTGCTTTTCAATTATAGGTGCTCGACCTGGCCATTTAATAGTATCCTTCTCAGGGTTCTTCATTAAGTTAACTAACAGCGGTAGAATTAATTTTTCTAAACTAGCTAACTTAGCCTTAACATCTTTTTCAATTAACGCTTTATATTCATCTGTATCCAAAGGTGTAGAAGCATTCTCTAGTCGCTCTAAAATATTTAACACCTCTCCAACATTAACCTCTAGGTTACGAATTCTTTCTAGAATAGGCTCTGAGATTTCTTGAGAAGTTACCGCTGGTGATGATTGTACAGCAACGTTATCATCATCGGATGTTGAGAAACCAAAATCAAATTCTGAATCTAGATATTCTTTAGGTATTGCCATTTGTTTGTTCTTCCATTGCTTTCTTAATTTCAAAAAGTTTTTTCTGAGTATACTTCTTAACTAGTTTTTGTTTATAATTATTAAGACGCTTTGTAGCCATATCCCATTTTAGTTTAGATACCTTCTCTTTAATAGTAATACCTTGAAGGTGATCATATGCATGCTGGAAAATTCTAGCTGTTAACCCGTGAAACTCATTTTCTTGTAGCTCACCCTTCTTATTGTAGTATTCTACAACGATAGATTTAGGTCTTTTAACGATAACTAAGACACCGGGGAAGGTGAGACTGCCCTCATTCATTAACTCTTCTTCCTTCGAGTATGACTTAATCACAGGGTTAAAAACTTCTAGCTTTGCCTCTTTAATACCCATTACGAACATAGACATATCTAGGCCTACTTGAGGGGCAGATAGAGCAACCCCTCCCATCTCTGTCATTCTATCCATCATAACGTTAGTAAGCATTGGAGCATCAATCTTACTAAAGTCTACCTCTTCTGCAATATATAAAGGAAGCTCGTTAGCTGGTTTTAGTTTTATGTCACTCTTTTTAATAATCATTTTGCAATCCTGCTAAAGTTCTGATGCTTCTCAAATTTAATTACAGATCTAAACTTATCAAACAAAGCATCTTTATGACTGATGATAAAGATATTATTATCTTCACCTATAGTATTTAGGATAGTCATAACAAAGTCTGTTCCGTTAATATCTAACGAGCCATCGAATACTTCGTCCAACATTAATAGATTGGTAGAGGCTGAGTTCTTCATTCTAGCAATAGTACGCCAGGTAAACAATAGAGCCAGATCGATCTTAGCCTTTTCACCTTCTGAGAACGATGCATAACTAAACTCATCACGATGCCTGGACTTAATCTTCTCGTTAAACGCCTCATCTATCTCAAACGAGATAAAGAAGTCCATTGCCTGTAAGTACTTATTGACTAGTTTATTAATGACCGGGAGGTATTGTTTAATAATCTTTGTCTTGATCCCTGTATCCTTAAGGAGTAAAGAGGCAATCTCAAGATAGTGCCTCTCTTCAACCAATGCGCTCTTTGCTTCCGAATGAACGACCACTTCCTTAGCAATTGCTTTGAGCTTGGATTGCTCTTCAGCAAGCTTAGATACGTCTGCTCCTGCTGTCGGGATGTCTTGATTAAGCTTCTGGATATAGTTTTGACTGGCAATGATTCTGGTGTTGAGACTAATGATAGCGCTCTTATGTTGAGCGATTTTCTCTTCGACAAGAGCAATCTCATCAAGTCGTGTCTCAATAGCGTTAAGTTGTTCGGTAAGGGTCTGTACAGCGGCTTCAATTTCACCAATTTTATGCTGGTGAGTCGCCTTTGCATTTTCTTTGACTTCTGCCTCCAGCGCTTGGTTACATGTCGGACATACATCATGTTCGTCGTAAAACGAAACATGTTTTTCTTGCGTCTTAATTCTCTCGGATAATTTTCTAAGGAGCGCATCCAATTCCGTACGTTTAGTACGCTTCTCCGAGTTGTCCACAATACTGGATTGAAGTAAATTCGCCCCGCTACATTCTTCCTCGACACTACATTGAAGATGTGCAATCTCGGCATTCGATTCAGATATTCGTTTTTGTACATCTTCTACCTTCTTCTGCTTATCCTCTTCCAACGTCTTAATATAGTCCTGTTGTATCTTTACCTTGGACTTGCCCAGTTCAATTTTATTCTCTAGATCGGTTAACTTAGTCTTACATCGTTAGCTTTATCCTTCAGTACTGTATTCATTACAGTAAAGATCTTGATATCTAACAGGTCCTCAATCACCTCTCGTCTGTGAGCGGCAGGTAATTGCATGAAGGGGGTAAAGGAGGCAGAGCCCAGAATAACAATCTGAGTAAACGATTTATAGTTTAACTTAAGTACATGCTCTTCCAGATACTTTTGATAGTCTCTAGCGGCCGCATCCTGGTTCAATAACTCACCATTAAGATAGATTTCAAATACCGTTGGCTTACCACCACGACATATCTTATAGTCCTTGCTACCAATAGAGAACTCAACCTCTACCAACATATTCTTACCGTTGATAGAGTTAACCAACTGAGGCTTATTGATATTACGGAATGGTTTATTGAATAGGGCAAAGCATAACGCATCTAGGATAGTAGACTTACCTGCACCATTCTCACCTACAATAAGAGTAGTAGGTGACTTATCAAATCTAACTTCGGTAGGTTGTGCGCCAGTTGATAGGAAGTTTTGCCATCTTATAACTTTAAATTTTATCATGCTTCTTCATAATTTTGCGCTTCAACATATAATGTCTTCATTAAAGTCTTAATGCGATCCTTATCAGCTTCTGTCTCAAGACTATCAACATATTGCGATAGTAGAGTAACAGTATCTTCTAAGTCTATTTCTTGATCACCAAGAGCATCAGATTCAAACTCAGACAGATCCTCAATAATCTTTAACTCTAAGGGGTTAACCTTATACAACCTCTCAATAAACTGATCGTACTTATAGTAATCTTTTTTATTAACAACTATTAACTTAATGTGCTGGTTGGCATACTGACTTACATCTACAGTAGACGGATTTACTTTCTCGTCGTCGTAATAGACTTTAGAAAAGATCGAAAACGGGTTCTGAATAAAATCCAATTCTCTCGTACCGGTGTCAAATATATGAAAGCCACGAGGGTCTTCGAAATCCGCCCAGGTAAGCTCATAAGGATTTCCAAGATAGTTAATGTTACCATTACTACTACGGTGGTGAAAGTGGCCAGAACAGACCAGATCAAACTTTTCAAATATCTTAGGATCAAATCCTTCATCGTTCTCGTGACCTTTATACATCTGAAAGCCTGCAATCTCAAAATGCCCGAACAGTACCTGGGCATCGGTAGTCTTGATAGCTTCCATACTCTGATTATAATTATCTGTACATATCCATGGCATCATGAATATCTTAGACCCATCATCGAAGACTAATTCAGAAGGCGAATCAATAACATTAAACTCATAGTCCTTAAGCAATAGACGAGGTGAGTTAACGTCGTTGGTATTCTTAAAGAAGGTATCGTGATTACCTACAATCATATGTAGTTCGATATCCCTCTTTTTAATCTCGTCAAAGAAGTAATTACGACAAGAAGACAAGGTATTAAAGTTTATATACTTACGGCGATCGAAACAATCACCAAGATGTATAACATGCTTTATACCTCTCTTATCGATTTCAGGGAAGAAGATCTCTTCATAAAATCTTCTGAAGAAGTTATCGAAAGGGATACTATCTGAGCGGGCACCGAAGTGAGTATCGGTTACAAGCGCTATCTTAGTCATACCAATGCCTTATTACTCCTGCAACAATAAACAGGTTAGTTATTATATAGGAAAGAACAATAATAGTTCGTATTACTGCAACGCGATCAGCCTCACAATCGTTATCGGAGGCTTTCTCACCCAATGCTTTAGCCCACAAACGCCACATTAATCATTGTACTCATTGTCTTCTTGATGACCAACGCGCATAGCCATATTGCTATCAGTCTCCCGTACCTCTACTTTACAGCACCAAATACGATCTTGCTCACCGTAGCTTGGTAAAAAGATAGTATTAATATACTCGTACAAGAAATCTGCAAGACCTTCACACCCGGTCTTTTCTACTTCTGTAATCTTAGCAATACCATGGCGACCAAGTTCAAGTAGGTATTCTCTTTTAGGGTCGTCTTGAGCAACGAGTAATGTATGATCAAACCATTCTTCTAGTTTATCTTTTAATGGACGCAGACCACCAAAATCCATTACCCAATTGCGAACATCTAGTGTATCGGATTCAAACTCAAAGTGAAATGATAAAGCATAACCATGCACCATATTGCAATGACTATCAGCTCGCCACTGACGGTACGCAACAGGCCCGATCTGCTTATAAGTTTTAGTTGAAATATATTTTTTTGCCATTTTTAATCCTATGTTAGTTAGCATAGGCAGCAGAGTTTATAGAGCGGGATGACGCCGGAGGCCGCTTGTTCATTATGTATACTTTTTATCGTGCTCTTTACCAATACCATAACTGCCGTCGTACATTTTAAGCGCTTCTGCATCAAAAGACAAGTACTGACCTACTCTCGTACCTTGCTTAATGCGAGCCGGGCCAGTCGTAACATGTAGTACCCCGGCCATGACACCATGATAGCCAGAATCATAAAGACCTGAAGTAATAAAACAACCATTGCGGTTAAGAGTGCTACGAGTAATGACCCAACCAGCTTCACCTTCACCCACATGGATGACGTTTTCCATAACGATCTCATAACTCCCCGGGTATAGCGTAAAATAACCTTCTCCGTCTGGATTGAGTTCCGTAGAGCCTCTATGCTTTTTGTGATCATTGCTTACCTCAAACACTTCATTGTTAATTTGAAATACCTTACCTAAACGTAGATCTACAGCATTAGGTTGAATATCTCCATCAACAACATTGGTTAGCTTAGTCCTACTACTTTCACCCATTACGTGCTTCATACTAAAGGGTTCTGAATATAATTTATATGTAACTGTCATGCATTCTCCGGTATATAATATGGATTCTCTTTCGTCGCGAAATAAGCTACGGTGTCAAGATACTTAGTTTCAAAATTTAATTTAAAGACTTGATTCGGAGTAAGCGATACACTGCCTTGATACTTTGTTGAAGATATATTAAAGTGATCATCTATAAACAGAGGTGAAATTTCATTTCTGAATACATAAAGACTACCACTCATGTACATAATACAGGCAAACGTTCCATCTACCCTAGATAATGATGACCAGCCGTAGTCAGTAATTTGTTCAAGCAACCAAGCGGTATCCCAAGTACCAGGGCTAAGTTTATTCTGCTTAATAATACCATTATGCCATAGCATAGCATCACCATATACCGCTGGGTGAATATTATTCGAATTCGTTGTAGGTGCTTGAGAATGAGCGATTATAAAGTCACCTTCTTTACAAGGTATATTCTCAATTAATGTATCAGGCATTTTACCGGCATCTTGGAATAGAGTTTGAAACTCTATCTTACCCTTATATGGTTTAAAGGTAGCTAATGAGTAGTTCAACTCACCTCTATAAGCATTTAGAGTATATAAATCTTTAAGTTTTTCTTTATACAATGATCCGGTTATTGCGCACATTTTACACCTTCATTCTTTCGATTAGGTCTTGCCAGGGGATTACTTTAGAATACTCAACTGGATCATTATAACCTATTTTAGCGAAATTGGCAATACGTTCGGAGCAACTAGGACACTCACCACAAGAACGATGCTGGTCATCTGGGTTGTAACAGGTCATAGTAAACGATGTAAGCGTTAAGTTACCATCCAGCTCTTGCAAGATCTGTAACTCATCGTACTTAGATAGTTGACTGAAGGGAGCAGTAAGCTTAATCTTAATAATACGATTTTCAGATAGCAAGTCATTTACTTTATCTACCCAGCGCTGAGTCGTATCATGATACCCATACTCATCATGCACCTGTAACCCGCATACAACAGTTTCAACGTTTTGTGTCTCTGCAAAAGCGGCAGCAATAGACATCAAGATCATATTACGATTAGGTACGTATGTCTTAGGGCGAGGATCACCAAGAACGTCTTTAATCGTAGGCATAGCCATATCGGTATCAACGTTAGCAGAAAAGCCTTTACTGATATCGCCAAGGAACGATGCATCTACAACTCGATGCTTAACCCCCAGCATCTGGGTAGACATCCTAGCCATCTCAATCTCTCGTCTCTGCTTCTGGCCATAGTAGAAGGTTAATGCAGATACATTTTCTTTGCCATACTTATGTACAGCCAATCTCATTGCAATAGTACTATCCATACCACCGGATAGGATCACAACACAGCCCTTCACATCGGGCAATAATGCTAGCGCTTCACTTGAGGTCATCTTGTTTCACTTTCAATTCTTTTTGAATACGGTGGATATAGACCGTTGCATCCATCAGCTCTTCTTTTAAATGTTGAATCCAATCCATTAAGTCTAGGTCTCTACGCTCGGTAGTTACCCCATACTTCTTAAATCCATGATCGGCTCTCTTCATGTACTCAAGACATATTTCATTAACGTTGTTATCTTCAACACACATTTCAAATTTAACTAACTTATTTGGTCTGGTCATTGTCTTGCAGTCTTTGTACAGAAGTTAGTTACATCGGCGATTGCTGCATACTTATAGAGTACTCTGTTATCACTTGCACGTACAGGGTTAATATCAATACCACCTCGACGCGTATACAAACACGCTACAAATAGCTCTTCAGGTTGAAGTAAGTCAAAGAGACGCTTATAAATGCATTCGGCAATCTCTTCATGAAAGTGATTCTCTTTACGCATCGATACAATATACTTAAGTAATGACTCCGGGGTAACAGCTCTCTCACCTTTAATATGAATATACACATCACCCCAATCTGGCTGGTTAGTTACCCGGCAATTAGATCTTAGCGAATATGATCGCCACTTTTCATATCGACCAATAGAAGGTACGACTTGTAATGTATTAGGGCTTTCATTATACTCATCAAACGTCATCTTACCAATATTGCAATAATGCTCTAAGGAAATAAAATCACCAACAATAGGCCTGACGGTATCAACATCACCCCAACGAACAAACACGTCTACCTCAGCACCTACTGCTTCAGATATATCCTTTGCAATCTTATCTTCTACCTGCCACATATCATCGGTAGTAGTAACTAGCTTAGCCATATTATAAGAGTTCAAATATAACTTAACCGACTTTGACTCTACAATATTAGGAGAATCAGAAGGATAGGTAAACTTTAGCCAACCTGATACAGGAAACCCGTTTACAAGTAAGGTAGAGAATTCATAAGCATTCCATGCATCTACACCTACGAACGGTAAGTTCGACTCATCAATCTCATATGCTGTTCTATTTAAGATTCTCGGAACAGATACTAATAGAGTAGGGTCTACAGTATCAGGAGTTACATATGGCTTAACTGCAGTCCCATCACCGGCTTTACCTAGGTGAACGCCAACTAGCTTATTCAATTCTTCTTGGTTATTCATTATCTTCCTTCTAAATAATCTATAATCGTATTAACTCTATCGCGTACTGAGCCTTTAACTCTACGCAAGCTTAACTTTTCTTTTTCAATAGTAGTTTCAAACAGATCAGCAATCTCATTTCTAAACTGCTTATCAACACTACGTACACCATCGTCTACAATCTCGAACTCAGGCTCAATATAGAACACATAGTCGTAGGAATTCCATACTTTATTAAATACATCTTTTGCATATTTTAAAGTATTATTTGTTATCTTATTATTTTTATAAAGATACGTACTATATACCAGACCGTCTAATGCGGTACGATCAGTTAACATATTACCATGCATGAAAACATTAACAATATGCTCATTCATAATCAGACGTTGAGTATTATCAGTACCGTCTTCGTTAATAGGTAAGCCATAACCCTTTACGCGACGAGTTACCTCGTCACATATTACATAATCTTTAAATAGTTTTTCTGAACGCAATGCATTTAGTAGAGTAGTTTTACCTACCGACTGCGCACCCGTTATACCAATTCTCATAATCCTTTTTCCCTCAAGAAGAAATTCCATGCCGATAACGAAGTCATCTTAAGAGAGGCATAAAGATCTTCTCTAGTATAATTTCTATTACGTACATAAACAGATTTCAGTACATCACCACCATCTAGTTCAGCTGTACATTTATGTACAACACTACCTATTATATTATACTTGTCGTTTTCTTGCCATACTTTTTCTTGCGGATCTTTTCCTTTTAACTCAGGGAAGAGAGTAATTGCTCCAGGGTGACCGTTATATACTTGATATTTCTCACATATATCAGCTGGTAGAATGCGAAGGTAGCCATGAAGACTAATAAGGGTCTGAGGAACATTATATACCACCTGATTTCTAAAGTAGTTCATTAGCATGTCATGCTTGGCAGACATAATAGTAACACCCAGGTCACGAATGCCCGGGTGAAATTTAATTTTATCTTCGAAGTTATTAGTTACTATTAAGTCTGGTTTACGATTAATAGACTTAGATAACTCAACAATCTCTGAACCTGTTTGACTAAAGAATGCAATCCAATTCATTATCTGTAACCATGAACGTATGATCTGAAATACTTAATATTATGATTAATGGTATGCATAGCAGCTACCGAGGGTTCAGGAGTGTTAAGTAATTCAATGAGCTTAATGGATTTTTTACTAACCAGACCACCAGGCTCGTAGCCAAAGTCCAACAAAGCATGGACAATAGGATTGGAAGTATCCAACGAGTCCAACCATTCGAATCCTTCACGATAGAACATGAACTCAATTGGAAGCGCACAACCAAGGAGGTGATGTGGTTTCTTAGTATTGATAACACCGTCATTTAGTAACCTAGTCAAAGTTTGTACTCTACCTAACGCATACCCCATCCATTTATTTGGATGAGGGCAAACCTCAAGGTAGTACGAATAGTCAAAAGAAATAGCAATCTTATCTACACCAATAATATTATCTAGATAGTCATAGCATTGTACGAGATCTGCATAACTCTTACCCTGGACAACACCAATAGTCTTACCCGGTAGATCAGAATACTTTTCTTTCCAGTCCAGGGCATTATCCATTGTACCGAGAGTATCTTCAAGTACATCAGGGATAATATACTCAGTTGGTTGTAGCTCTTTAATCCAATGGGCAAACTTATCGGAATCAAAAGCAGTACCTAACTCAAAGATAGAATTATCTAGTAATACAGTTCGACCTTGAGCTAGAGAGTCTTTAAAGAATTGTAGGTAGGTTGGTTCGGTCTCGAACAAGTGGACAAGAGCGTAATCGTAATCGTTATAACTACGAGACCGATCAAGAAGGCAAAGCGGGGATTCATGACTAATTTTCATTGTAGTTTCTCAATAATATCTAATGCAACAGGGGCCCAGATGACGGTATCATCGTACTTAGTCTTCTTTGCTCGGTGCTCATTCATACTTACATAAGCTATCATATCTTCTATATTATAACGGTAAATAGATCTAGTATCCACATCTACCCCGTAAATTTGTTTAGCCATTGTAGTATATAACCACCCTGCGCGCTGTTTTCTGTTATTAAACAATTCTACACAAAGGGTACCCTTATAATAATTTGACTTAACATCTATAGCAACTCCATCAATAATACAATCAATTTTTAGTACTACTTGACTCTTAATATCGTTTTTATCCTCATATAAGATATTATTAGTCTTGCAATATTCTGCAACAATTGCTTCACCAAGGTCACCTTTGGCACCCTTGGCACCATAGCGACCTTCGGAGTTTGCATACCATGTCATAAATTACCTCTTAATTAAAGACATAAATTCAGCTCGGCAATCGGGCTCACTCTTAAAGCAACCACCAAGCTTGGCTGTAAGGGTAGATGAGGAATGATCTTCAACACCTCGTGACTTAACGCAGTAATGAGTACCTTCAATCACAACGGCAACATCTTCAGTACCAAGAATAAAGCACAATGCATGGTATACCTGTTCGGCAATACGTTCCTGTACCTGAGGGCGACGGGCAAAGTATTCTACAATACGATTTAACTTAGATAGACCAAGTACCTTACCTTTAGGAATATAACCAATATGTGCCTTACCGTCGATGGTAACAAAGTGATGCTCGCAGTTAGACATCATAGTAATGTCTTTCTCAACCACCATTTCGTCGTACCCCATCTTATTCTCAATGACAGTACACTTAGGAAAGTTCTCAGGTTTCAAGCCCCAGAAGATTTCTCGTACAAACATCTTAGCTACACGCTTAGGAGTATCCATCAACGAGTCATCGGTCAAGTCAAGACCCAACGTCTCCATAATAACAGCAAAGTTCTTTTCGATCTTTGCAATCTTACGCTCATCTTTAACTCCAAGTCTATCCAATACAATAGGTGTATGAACGCCTTTAGAGATAAGATATTCTTCTACTTTATAGCCGAGTTCGGCGTCCGTTTTTCCAATTTGTAATGACATTTTAGGTTCCCCATTCGTTTTTAAATAAAGGCACTTGAAGACGATCGCTGTAACGATACCCCTTCTTCATGGCAAGTTCTGCCACAGCCCGGTTGTTCATATGATATACCGACTCAACACCACCAACAGGCATCAAGTATACCGGCCCCACAAAGCCAGCTGCACGGTATGCTTCTACTGCTTTTTCTGCTTCATCAGCATCTTCTTGAGATGCAACTACAAACTTTAAATACACATAACCTACGTTACTGTAGTCTGCAACAATTTCAGGTTTAATAGCTTCATCCCACTTCTCACCTGATACCGATAGCTTAGGTGATACTGAGAATGTAATTTGACGATCGAAGTTACCAGGTACCCCCCAGCCCCATCTATCAAGATAGTCTTTAAACGTTTCGGTAAGTTCTTGAGTACCATTGGTCTCAAATGTAATCTCCTTTAATGCTCTCATCTTTGGATGTTCGAGCAAGTCAGGGTACGCTCTCTGCCAACCTAGTAAAGGCTCGCCCCCGGTAATTACAAGATGTTCTTCCTTCCATTCTTTGTACGGTAGAGAGTCAACAACAGCTTCGGCAATCGAGTCAGTATCAAGAACGGGAGATAGATGCTTAAAACGAGGATCCCAACTAGCGTATGAATCACAACCTGTACTAACAAGCGGTAGTTCTTTATATGAAAGAAACTTACCAACCTCTGCAGCCACATAGTCAACCTCTTTACTAGACTCACCCTTAGGCATACCAAAACCACTACAGGTAAAGTTACAACCAAAGGTGCGAAGGAATACAGAAGGTACACCCATATACCGGCCTTCGCCTTGAATGGAGTAGAATAGTTCTGCTACTTTTAGTTTAGCCATTAGACAAGCTCCTCCGCAATGCCGAGAATTTCAGCAATGATTAAGAGGATACCAGTAGTAATGAGACTACCGAAAATGAGGGCAATGCCAGCTAGAATACGTAGACCGCTTTTTACAAAGCTAATCTTACGGTGGCGGTCGGGATCTGGAAGCAGATCAAAGTCAAATTGAATCATTAGATTCTCCTAGTTGTACGTGGAAGGGCACGATCCATTATATAGGCTAGTCATAATCAGGATCAACGGGTTCTGGTGGTTTCTCGATAACATATCTACCGAAAGCCAGTTTAGCTTTTTTAAGCTTAGGAAAAGGTACTACAGGCCAATCTGGATTAATCCAGGTGGACTTCTTACGAGGTGAGCAAGAAGTATTAATTATAAAGAAACGTTCTCGGGGTACACCAGCTTGCTTACGAGCTTTATTAATGTGCTGCCATAGGAAAAGACCATCCTCGTCTTCCGGAGTACTCTCGTAGGTTGCGTCTGGGGTGACGTAACCATCTTTATCTTTAGTGTAATAATATACTTTAACAGGCATAAGCCTATTATATACTATACCTTATTCAATGTCAAGGGTTCCTTCGTCAGAAACGGCTTTTTTCTTAGGTTTTTTTACCGTTCTCTTATCAACATCGATGTTATCTACTTGTTTTCTCATCATTTCTACTAAAGAATTTGCGAATTCTTCATTACCTTCAGAATGAGCTATCAGCATATCAATATCAATGTTCTCCATTAACTTGTACTTGGTTGCTTGTTGTTTCTTTTCTTTCTGAATCCGTCTTACGAATGCAAAAAAAGTAATTTGCGTAAAGTAGGCAAATGGGTTCATACCCCGCTCGGGGTCAAACTTAATAACTGCTGTAAGACAATTTTCGATACCGTCTGATATCATATCATCTTTATAGGTGTAGTTAATAAAATTGGCTTTATATGAAAGGTGGGTAGCTATCTTGAGAAAGCACTCCCCAATATATTCCGTTACTCTCGGTCTCTCTTCACCCTTAGCAGCTGCATCAAGCACCAGCTTACGATACTCAACTAAAGCTTCGAAAAACTTTTTATTGTCTACATAATGTGCAGGTGCTTTTTTTTCAGTGATAGGTCCTATCGGAACCACTTCTCCAACTATCATTATCATCCTCCTCGGTGATTTCATTTCCTTCAATATCGATATCACCTAAAAGTGCTTCATCAATATCTTCTTCAGTAGCCATTGCAAAACTATCGTACTCTATTATAAATTGTTTATACTGAGATTCGGCTTTCTCTAACACATTTGTTGCAATTATAACGTTACGAGCCGGAATTCTCAAAACTTCTTTTGCAGACATTTTAAGCCATGGTTGCATAATATAGGACTCAATAACTCCACCAGCATAGGGCATTTTCATCGAATGTATTTCTACAGGCTCTGAAACTTCAATATACTTATTATCAGTCAGATCCACACACTCATCTTCAGTAGAGACAATTAAATTTTCTCCACTGGTTAACTTTATAAACTTACAGTACATTTAGAGATACCTTTACTAGATTGTAGTCAAAGTGCTCATCATTATAGGTTTTAATTCTTTCGATCATATGCAATAATGTATAATTTTTTCTTGTTTTCCAAGTCAGATCATCACCAATGTCGTATAAATTACAATGCGTCTTTGCATCACCTTTTCTTAACCCCCTACCTACCGATTGTAAGTTTCTAATTCTTGATTTAGTTGGCGATGCAAATATAATATTGTGAAGGTTCCTAATATTTATGCCTGTAGAAAACGTACCGTAGGATGCAACAATAATAGCATCATTCTCTTGTTCGGTAATACGTCTTATGTTTTCTCTATCAGCAGTCTCAGTACCTCCGAATACAAAGAATACTTTTCTATCTCCGGCTTTAGCCTTAATCATATCAAAGAGTATTTGACCATGCTTCTCAACATATTGAAATAGCACTAACGAGTTACCTGTTTGACTGAGAGCAAGATTACGAATGAATTTATTTCTAGGCTCATATCCACAAAGAAAAGTCATCTCATCGGGGTACTTATTATCCTTGCAAGCTTTCTTAACATCATCAGGGTATTGAAGTACCAGACCAAAGATCTTTAACTCTGCAAGCTGATCATTATCCATCAACTGCTTGGTAGATGTTACCTTGTATACAGAACCAAATAGACCTTCTAGTACTAACTTATGAGTCTTAGTACCATCTAACGTACCAGTCGTACCAATACGATAAGGTGTATTAACCATCTTATGCATGATACCAGTTAGCGATTTAGCTTTAAATGTATGCGCCTCATCTCCATACACAACCTGGTAGTTCTCAAAGAACTTCTTAGGTAATTCGTAGATAGATTGCCAAGTAGAAATTACTATTGGAAGTAGGTTTTCTTTAGAGTGCCCGGAGTATATACGCGAGCAGTTTTCTGATGACTTCCATCCATTATTTTGTGAATAGGATTGAAAATCTGCATACATTTGCTCTACTAAAGAGGTTGTAGGGACCAGGATAAGTTGGCGCCTTCCAAACTTTTCATTCCAACGCAATAGACAGTAGATAATGAGTGACTTACCGGAACCTGTAGGGGACAGAAGAAGACGTCTTCCATCGGTAATTGCTCTATAAACCGCATCGAGCTGATAATCTCTGATGGATTCGCCACCGGGCAATGATAGGTTAAGTTCATTAATAAAATCTCTTACAAGTTCTAATGTTACGGAATCAGCTTGGTCAATATACTCGCTATAATCAATTGTGTATTGATTAACCTCGGCAAAATGCTCCAAATAACTTTTAAGACCAACATATAACTCTTTTGTAAACATAGAGAAGAGTCTGATCTTACCATCCCATATTTTATTACGAAAGAGAGGATGAAACTTAGCACCAGGGGCATCAAAAGAAAAATGATCTACCAGCTCCTGCGCAATAGAGGGATCTGTCTGTACTGTTAAGTATACTTCATTTTTCTTTTTGATTGCTATATCGGCCATTACATCATACCGTTAGTAAACTTAGCCCACTCAATACTTGATTTAATATCCCAGGTACGAGAGTTAAGTGATCTGATTATTTGCTCTAGCGTATAGATAGTAGTTTTAAAATACTCTATCTTATCTTGTAACTCAATCAATTTATTATCACATTCAAGTAATTCATCCATCTCGTTCTTCAATGGCTTATTACCTTGGTATTGAGACCAGCCCTCATCTTCCAATTCCTGCTTAGTCATTTCACCCCTGAAGTATTTGTATTTCATACGTCTGGTATTAAGATACTCTGACTCCGCCTTACGGAGTTGGAGCTTGGTGGTAGACATCACAGTGATATATTTGGAGTGTAGAATAGGGACCCGGGCAGCTTCGTGCCCTAGGTTTGTCTCATTAATAGGGGCGTCCTTGGACCACTCCTCTGTCAGTTCACTCAATTTCATAATATAGGTAATGTAACTTTATTCAGGTAGATCTAAAGTAACAATGTCTTTTCTTTCTTCTTCAGGAGGAGGGCCAAAGTTAATAATAGCCTCAGGGTTGCCTTGGAAGCAGAAATGACCGTAGTGGTTTAAGGAGATAGAAGGGTCAAGCCAAACATCACCACCAAGTTCTTGCCAACGACGGCAGAACGTATAGTCTTCAGACAGATAACGACGGTCAATAGGGTCGATCATCGTATCAAACAATGCATAGAAATGATCTTTCAGATCGGCATTGTTGATGTTAACATCATTGTTATACTTAAGTTCAGGATATGCTTTAATCATCTTAAGGATAGCTTCACGGCTAATCATCATGAAGCCTGTACCTGCATCATGTAGTTTAACTAACCCGTTCTCGACACCAATTGTCTTGGTCTCTTTATCAACAAACTTAAAGTTAATAGCATAGTCAGAACCAAAAGCAGCAATCTCACGATCAGTTATTTGCTTATCTTTGTTAGCAGGGTCTGTTAAGTTACTACGAATTCTATCCCATGCAACACCTTTTTTAGGATATGCACCTACGACTACATCTTTCTTATGCGCGTATAATTTCAAAACATCTTCTGTCTGAAATTCAATATCGGCATCGATAAACATAAGATGGGTATAATCAGATGCAAGAAAGTATGCTACTAATACATTACGTGCACGAGTAACTAAGGACTCGTTAGCAATAGTACCAAAAGCGAGAGGGATTTGATGACCGTTAAAGAATGTCATCATCTTAATAACTGAACGAAAGTAGGGTTCATTTAGCTGACCACCATAGCATGGTGTAGCGATAAAGAATTTATTTTTACGAATTTCATCAACGGAAAGTTGAACTTGCTTAGTTGCCATAATTTAGCTCCAAAAAAAGAATTATAATACTTCAATATCAAATAGTTTATATTTAAAAGAAGCGATACCAACGAAATAATCAACCGAGGAAGAAGTAATTTCAAAATCAAGAGCTTCTACTGAAACAGGAAAAACATCTCTAAAATTAATATTCGTCTTCGGTACATTATTACTATCCAATATAGTTAATGTTGCATCTGAGTAAGCTACCGCCATCGGGGCTCCACGAGCATCTTTAACAAAAGGAAACCTATTTAACCGTTCACCAGTAAAATTTCTATATTGATTATAGTCGTTTGGAAAGCCAAGTGCAACTAACCATTCATATAATTCGATATAATTTGACATATCTTCGGTAATTAAAAACCGAATTGTAAAATCTCCAAATAAATTCTTGTCTCCCACATGCGGAATATCAATAAACGGTGTTGGCTGAGTTGTAAACCCTAATGTCAACGATGGGAGATTAGCCGACTGACATGTAAATGCTACGCTTGGTAAATTTTTAATTAAAAACCTAAAAGCGTTCGGTCTAAGAAAGTTAGTAACAGGGGTAGTAGTAATGCTACTAACTTCATTTAATACTGTTGAAAGATTGGCTGTAAACATTAATTGTTTCCTTTACAATATTTATAACGAAAAAAAGGGAGCTGTTTAGGCTCCCTTTTAACCCGTTGCCGGGATCCGTTCTTCTCGACGGCTTTAGATTACATCAAGTTAGTAACCTTGGTACGACGATAGTATTGGTTACGGTTAGCTGTAAAGGTCGATGCATCAGCAGCGCCAGAAGCAGAAGTTGTAACGTATGGGTTAGCAATCATACCGTAACGAGTCTTGAAGCCGATTTTTGGCTGGAAGCTGTTAGGATCAACTGCGCGAACCATTTGCAATGGAACGTAAGGGCAGTAGAAAATACCTGCGTCATAAGGTGAAGTACCTTTGTAACCAACAACGTAGAACTGGTTAGCAGAACCGAGGTTGGCAGAATATGGATCAACATATACTTTGAAACGACCGTTCAATACACCAGCAAATGTGTTACCAGTATCATCAACGTTCAAGTTTGTAGACAATGCGGGAGTGTAATCCAACACACCAGCCATGGCCAATGCGGAAGCTACGTCAGCAGAGCAAACAATGAAGTTACCTTTACCACGACGAGTGTCTTGACCAATGTGGTTAGCATCGCGTTCGATGTTAAACAATAGACCTTTGAAACGCTCAACAGACCAACGACCGTTAGAGTCAACGTCTAGGTTGAATGTACCGGCAGTAGCAGTAGCAGGCGAACCTAGCTTAGCAACTGTA
>Ga0222712_10000913_pt1 | contig 37750 bp, 31 predicted proteins | sample C33_657DmetaG_FD_165043 | JGI IMG/M metagenome (GOLD analysis project Ga0222712, IMG submission 165043) | Estuarine water microbial communities from San Francisco Bay, California, United States - C33_657D | ecosystem: Environmental > Aquatic > Marine > Unclassified | place: USA: California... | reverse complement strand
GATTAAACACAGGGTAAGGAGCTACAGAAAGTGTTCCAGGTGCATTACCAAGTAAAGTCCATAGCTCTTCAGAAATATGAGGGGCATAGGCAGAAAGAACAATAACCAGATCCTGAATAATCTTTCTCTTATTACATTTTAGATCAGTTAATTCATTTATACAGATCATAAAACTAGATACGGATGTATTAAATGAAAAGCGTTCAATATCTTCTTCTACTTTACGGATGATCTTATGCAGTGCTTTATATTCTGCCTTTGAGGGCTCCTGGTCAGACACCTTAAAATTAAACTCATCGTCATGGGATAGTTTCCAGAATTTGCGAAGAAATTTGAATACCCCTTCAATTCCATTCGTGTTCCATGGTTTACTTTGCTCTAGCGGACCTAGGAACATTTCATACATCCTGAGGGTGTCGGCTCCATAACGCTCTATAATATCATCCGGACTTACCACATTGAATTTAGATTTCGACATCTTTTCAACTTCAACACCGCAGATATATTTATCATTTTCGAGTATGAATTCGGCATCAGCAAATTCGGATCTGAATACTTTAAATTTTTCGAGGTCAAGAATTTCATTGGACACGATATTAACATCAACATGAAGTGCTGACGTGTTATATTGAGATTTTAGTCCATGAGATACAAATGTATTTGTTCCACGCCCATCTTGATCAATGATCCGATACACAAAATTAGACCTTCCCTGAATCATTCCCTGATTGATCAGCTTTTTGAATGGTTCTTCTTCTACAACATACCCCAGATCTTTCAAAAATTTATTCCAGAACCGACTGTAAAGTAAATGTCCGGTAGCATGTTCTGATCCGCCGATATACAAATCTACATCCTTCCAATAAGCGATTGCATCTGCTGGAGCAAATGAATCCTGCTTGCGATCATTCTGTGAAGCCATGTAACGATACCAATACCAGCTTGAGCCTGCCCAACCTGGCATGGTGCTCAGCTCATATTCGAGTTCTCCTTTATATTTCCAGTTTTCGGCTCTTCCCAATGGGGGTTCTCCGCTTTCAGTAGGTAAATATTTATCCACTTCAGGTAAAACAAGTGGAAGATCATTCATTGCAATAAGTTGCGGAAGTCCGTCTTTGAAATAAACGGGTACCGGTTCTCCCCAATAGCGCTGCCGACCAAAAATAGCATCGCGCAAACGGTAATTGACTTTTGCTTTACCAGCACCAAGTTCTTCAAGCTTAGCGATCATCACAGCCGTTGCTTGCTTATAATCCAAACCATTAATAATTCCTGAATTGATATAAAGACCATCTTTTGTTGGGTCGGCCTGCATATCCAGATCAAGCTGCGCATCCGAGATGGCTACAATTGGTAAGCCAAATTTAGTAGCAAATAGCCAGTCACGCTGATCTCCAGAAGGAACAGCCATAACCGCACCGGTTCCATAACCTGCTAGAACATAATCCGCTATCCAGATAGGCACCGGAGCTCCACTGATTGGGTGTTTGGCATAGCTCCCCGTAAATGCCCCTGACACAGTTTTTGTGTCGGCCATACGGTCAAGTTCGGTCTTCTTTTTAGTTTGATCGATATAGTTCTGAATTTCTTCAATATGATCTGGGGTAGTTAAACCTTCAACAAGCTCATGCTCTGGAGCCAGAACAAGGAAAGTAGTTCCATAAAGTGTATCCACACGGGTAGTAAACACCTCAATAAATGCTCCTGAATTTAATCCGAATCTAACCAGTGCACCAACACTCTTACCGATCCAGTTACGCTGCATTTCTTTTAGCGGATCAGGCCAGTCGATATTATCCAATCCCAGTAGTAAACGATCAGCATAAGCCGTAATTCGCATACTCCACTGCATCATTTTCTTTTGTTCAACAGGATATCCTCCACGCTCAGAATAACCATCCTTAACCTCATCGTTAGCAAGAACAGTTCCCAATGACGGGCACCAGTTCACTGTACTTTCGCGCAAATAGGTAAGTCGGTATTTGAGTAGTTCAGTTTGTTTATCTATATCAGATTTCAGCTTCCATTGTTCAGCAGAAAAAATTTCGGCATCCTCATCAGATACAGCCTTAATACCGAAATTTCCTGAATCTTCAAATTTTTTGATCAGTTCTTCAATACTTTCTGCTTTATTACTCAACAGATTATACCAAGAATTGAATAAAAGCATGAAAATCCACTGGGTCCATTTATAATATCCTGGATCACTGGTTCTTACCTCTCTGCTCCAGTCAAATGAAAACCCAAGGTTATCCAGCTGCTCGCGGTAACGGTTTATATTGGTTTCAGTAGTTATTGACGGATGTTGACCAGTTTGTATAGCATATTGTTCTGCAGGCAATCCAAAAGAATCGTATCCCATAGGATGCAACACATTAAATCCCTTTAAACGCTTGTAACGAGAAAAAATATCAGAAGCTATATATCCCAACGGATGACCGACATGAAGACCGGCACCTGATGGATAAGGAAACATATCCAGAACGTAATATTTTGGCTTTTCTGAATTATTATCTACCCTAAAGGTATGATTCATAGCCCAGAATTTTTGCCATCTCTTCTCTATATCTCTGAATTGATAATCCATCTTGAAACTGAATAAGATGCGAAAATACTAAATTCCGTGGTTTTATAGAACCAATAGAAGCAGCAAATTCCTTTAAAATCTTGTTCAAAGGGCAGAAATAAAAATTTAACAAAGTTTAACTGCTAAATAAGACCAGTTAAACGCATATTATTTACCTTTACCTAAAATATCTATTTTAGTACCACAAAATTTGCTCATGGAAGAATTTGAAAGAAGTACCTCATCAGGAAAAACAAAAACTATTTATGTTTCAACGATAATCAGCATTGCGCTTGTTTTACTTATGACAGGTCTTCTAGGACTGATTTTGGTTCATGCTAAAAATCTTTCAAAATATGTAAAAGAAAACATTGTGCTTAATATTATTGTTAATGAAGGCGCAAAAGAGGTAGATGTTAATGCGCTGCAAAAACAGCTAGATGCTAATCCTTATGTACTTAAAACACAATATGTAAGTAAAGAGTTGGCTGCCAGAAATCTAACAAAAGATCTTGGCGAAGATTTCGTTGATTTTCTTGGATATAATCCCTTATTATCATCCATTGATGTTTACTTAAAGGCCGATTATGCCAATAACGCAAGCATTCAGACATTCACAGCTACTTTAAATAAAAATTCACTAGTTAAAGAAGTTGTATATCAAAAATCATTGATCGATATGGTTAACCAGAATATAAAGGGAATTGGCTTGGTAATTTTAGCCTTTGCTTCCATTTTACTGATTATTGCCGTGGCCCTAATCAATAACACAATCAGACTGGCTATCTACTCACAACGATTCCTGATAAAAAGCATGCAGCTTGTGGGTGCTACCAAAAATTTTATTCGTATGCCATTTTTAACCTATGGCGTTCTTCATGGATTGATTGGAGGTTTAATTGCAGTCATTTTATTACTTCTTACCCTCTATTTTGCCCAACAACAAGTTCCTGAAATGATCATTCTACGTGATTGGTTTGAATTTAGCCTTGTGTTTATTGGGGTTGTTGGAATTGGAATACTTATTTCAGGCTTAAGTACCTATTTTGCAGTGAGCAAATTTCTTCGTTTAAAAATTTACGACCTTTATAAATAATGGCACAGAAAAATACACCACTCAAAGAATCCCAGCAAGAACCATTTGTATTCGGGAAAAACAATTACAGATTACTACTTTTAAGTATTGCTATGGTAGTTTTAGGATTTATCCTCATGATCGGCGAGACCGATATCTATGAGTTCAAAAAGATCATTTTGGCCCCAATGATTGTATTGGCTGGCTTTGGTGTTGGCTTTGTTGCAATCCTCAAAAAGCCTTCTCAAAATAACTAATGACTATATTTCAGGGAATCATTCTGGCCATAATTGAGGGCCTGACTGAATTTTTACCGGTATCATCTACCGGACACATGATTATTGGGTCATCTCTCATGGGTATACAATCTGATGAGTTCGTGAAGTTGTTCACCGTTGCCATTCAACTTGGAGCGATATTATCGGTTATTGTTCTTTACTTCAAGCACTTTTTTCAAACTTTCGGATTCTACTTTAAGCTCTTAGTTGCTTTTTTGCCTGCAGTATTTTTTGGTCTTCTTCTTAGCGATAAGATCGATCAGCTTATGGAAAGTGCTTTGGGAGTTGCATTTGCTCTATTACTGGGAGGTATCATTTTGCTATTTGTAGACAAATGGTTTAAAGATGGGGAAATAGACAATCCTAATGATATTTCGTATGGTACAGCCTTTAAGATTGGATTGTTTCAATGCCTTTCAATGATACCTGGAACTTCAAGATCTGCTGCAACAATTGTTGGTGGAATGTCGCAGCGTTTATCCAGAAAAGCGGCCGCCGAATTCTCATTCTTTTTGGCAGTTCCAACAATGTTCGGAGCAACTACTAAGAAACTATATGACTTTTATAAAGATGGATTTGTAATTAGCGGTGATCAAATCAATCTGTTGATCATTGGAAATATTGTGGCATTTATTGTAGCCATGCTTGCCATTCGCTATTTTTTAACATTCCTTCAAACCAAAGGCTTCAGAATTTTTGGCTGGTACCGGATAATCGTAGGTGGCATCATCCTATTACTGCTAGGTTCGGGTTATGATCTCCAAGTAATCTGATGATCGAAAAAATTGAAAAAGTATTCCCTGAGTTTAATTTTACCGAAGGCGAAATGCTGCTCATCAATAAGCCCTATACCTGGACTAGCTTTGATGTTGTTGGAAAAATCAGAAATTCATTCAAACCATTGAAATTAAAAGTTGGCCATGCAGGCACACTTGACCCCTTAGCTACTGGATTACTGATCATCTGTACGGGAAAATTCACGAAAAAAATCGATGAGTTTCAGGCACAGGAGAAAGAATATACCGGAACCATGATACTTGGCGCTGGAACACCATCATATGATATGGAAACTGAGGTAGATGAAACATGTGATATCAGTCATATTAATGAAGACATAATCCGAGCAACTATTTCAAAATTTATTGGCGACTTAGATCAATTTCCACCAGCACATTCAGCGGTTAAAGTTGATGGCGAAAGATTGTATATGAAGGCGCGCAGGGGAGAAAATGTGGAGTTAAAAACAAGAAAGGTAAGCATAAGCCAATTTGAAATAACTCGCATTGAGCTTCCTGAGATAGACTTCAAAGTAGTGTGCAGTAAAGGAACTTATATCCGTTCATTGGTATACGATTTTGGGAGATCATTGCAAAACGTAGCCTATCTAAGCGCTTTACGCCGTACCAAAAGTGGTGATTATGAGGTTAAAAATGCTTTTGAAGTAATGGAACTGGTTAATCATATCCGGCAATTAAAAGAGCAGGGAACTTTAAAATAATAATTAATTTTTAATTTTGCCCTCTATCTCAGAACATGAAGGTCTATAATCATATTGACGAATTCAAGCAGATCAAAAATGCAGTGGTTACCATAGGCACATTTGATGGTGTTCATATCGGGCATCAGAAAATAATCAGTCGGCTGCAGGAAGTGGCTCGTCAAAAAGGCGGAGAGACAGTAATTCTAACTTTTTTTCCGCATCCGCGAATGATCCTTCATCCAGATGACCTGAATATAAAACTGATCAGCACCATGGATGAGAAAGCTGAACGTCTTGCTAATTTAGGTATAGATCATTTAATAATTACCCCATTCACGCGCGATTTCTCCAATTTGAGTCCGCAGGAATACATCAGAGAAATTCTTGTTAAAAAAATAGGTACTAATCAGATCATCATTGGTTATGACCACAGATTTGGGAAAGACCGTAGCGGAGGATTAAAAGAACTACAACATCACTCATCAGAACTGGGTTATGAGGTTGAAGAAATTCCGGAACAAGATATTGATGATGTGACGATCAGCTCAACCAAGATCAGAACTGCTATTTTGAGCGGTGATATCAAGACCGCAGAAAATTTCCTGGGTTACCCTTTTCATTTAACTGGGAAAGTAATTAAAGGAGATCAGATAGGCAGGCAACTAGGATTTCCAACTGCCAATCTATTCATCGTTGAAAGTTATAAACTCATTCCTGCTGACGGTATATATGCTGTAAGAGTAGATTTTAAAAGTGGAGAAGGCAATTTTAAGCGTGCTGATGGGATGGCCTATATCGGTCACCGACCTACAATAAATGGAATGAGCCGGAATATAGAAGTTAATATTTTTGACTTTCAAGAAGATATTTACGGACAAAGCATTCGCCTGAATTTTCTTGAATATATGCGAGACGATCAAAAATTCAATTCGCTCGAAGAACTTAAAGAGCAGTTAAGCCTGGATGAGATCAAAGCTCGGAACTTATTGCTTAAATAAGTTCTTTATAATTTCCAAGAGATAAAAATTAGAAATAAAAAGAAAGCCATCCTTCACAGAATGGCTTTCTACTCTATTATAATTGGTTATTATACTTGTTTTGCAAGTTGCAGATTGATATTCAATTTAATATCATCACCAACAACAATGGCTCCTGCTTCTGTAATTCCATCCCAAGTAAGTCCGAATTCTTTACGGCTTATTTTTCCAGAAACTTCAAAACCTGCTTTTTCATTACCATAAAAATCAGTAGCAACACCTCCAAATTCGACTTCCAATTTTACATGTTTAGTTACTTCTTTAACGGTAAGATCACCCACAAGAACATAATCATCGCCATCCTTAGTTAAGGAAGTAGATTTAAATGAAATTTTAGGGAATTGTTCTGCATCAAAGAATTCTGCTGATTTCAAATGAGCATCACGTTGCTCCTGGTTTGTATCAATGCTATTTACATCCATTGAAAACTCAATAGATGCATCTTTGAAATCTAAATCTGTAGTTTTAAGTTCTCCTTCAAAAGATTTGAAGGTACCTGTTAGAGTTGAAATTACCAGATGTTTTACCTTGAAATGCACCTCTGAATGCATTGGGTCAATAACCCATTTTGTTTTTGCTGCTGATTCCATTTTTATATTTTTTTATGCTAAGTTCTTTTTTTATACAAAGATATAAAAATAGATGTTTAAACATGTAATTTTAAAGTCATAACAGATTCGCTATAAAACAATCCTTTTAAAATGAAAAAAGCTTTTTTATCTATTAATTATAGAAAGGAAAATTGAACCTATCTGAATATCACAAATTTCAGAATATAGTAATTGGCTTAGAGATACCGATTAATTGGCTATTATTTTACGATCTCGATAGCGTACGTGATCTCAACACCTCCGGCTACAAGCATATCATGAACTGAACAGTATTTTTTAATTGCCAACTCTGCAGCTCGATCTGCCTTAGCAGGATCAATGTCGCCTATTAGCGTAAAATCCATGTGGATTTTAGTAAAAATAGGGGGTAACTGTTCCCTGCGTTCTCCCACTACACTGACAGAAAAATCTTTGAGACCCTGTTTTTGCTTATTGAGTATCGATACCAGATCCAATGAACTACAAGAGGCTAATGCCATCAAAACCATTTCCATTGGCCTAACACCTAGCCCCTGCCCACCTATTTCAGGTGAACCATCAATATGAACTTTTACTATAGAAGAGGGTGCCGAGGCTTCAAAATGCACCGCATCATTCACCCTTTTTAGTTCAACTTTCATGCTTTCTAATTTTATGCAATTTAGAGATTAAAGGAATTAAAACCCCGATCAAGAAATATAATTATTCAGCACTTGCACGAAACATTAAGGCTCCAACCGTTAGGTTTGTGCGCGGATCAATCAAAATAGCCCCACCATTCAGTTTATTTACCTGATAAAGATCAAAAGCAAGTGGCTCTGCTGTTCTGATCACAATTCTACCAATATCATTTAACTGGAAAGTATCCGTTTCTATTTTTTCAAGGGTATTGATATTAACCTTATGTAGAATATCTCTAATCTTACATTTAGTAACCTTGCTATTATGCTGCAGAAGATACATAATGGAAGTATCCAGTGGTTTGGTATCCATCCAGCACAGATCTGCTTCAATAGATTGTGAAACAATGGGTTCATGTGTTGAGTTAACCAAGATATCTCCACGACCTATATCAATATTATCTTTTAAATGAAGAGTAACTGATGTTCCACTATGCACTTCATCTTGTCCCTGCATATTGGTCTCAATCTTGCTAATCTCAGAACGAATGCCTGAGGGTAAAACAGTGATCTTATCATTCACGCGAAAACTACCGCTTAAAACCCTTCCGGCATAGCCGCGATAATCATGCAGTTCATCAGTCTGAGGCCTAATTACCCATTGTACAGGCATACGTGCCTGAACTGATTTTACATCTTCGTTAACTTCAGTGGTTTCCAAATGATCCAATAGGCTTTTTCCAGCATACCATGACATATTTTGGGATCTATTGACGATGTTATCTCCCTTCAATGCACTTACAGGGATATAGGTAACCTCTTTTAGCTTAAGTTTTAGAGCAATTTCTGAATAAGATTTATGGATCTTATTGAAGGCATCTTCGCTAAAGTCAACCATATCCATTTTGTTGATACATACTACCACATGTTTCAATTCCAAGAGAGAGACAATAAATGAGTGCCTCACCGTTTGTTCAACCACCCCATTTCTGGCATCTACAAGAATAATAGCTAGATCAGAATTTGAGGCACCAGTAACCATATTTCGGGTATATTGAATATGGCCAGGGGTATCAGCAATGATAAACTTCCTTTTATCTGTTTGGAAATATTTATAGGCCACATCGATCGTGATTCCTTGTTCACGTTCTGCCTTTAATCCGTCTGTTAAAATAGCAAGGTCAATTGTCCCGTCATCATTTTTACGGTTGGATTGTTGCAAGGCCTCCAGCTGATCTGCAAGAATTGATTCGCTATCATAAAGCAGACGGCCAATCAAGGTGCTTTTCCCATCATCAACACTTCCGGCGGTAAAAAATTTAAGTAAATCCATATTAAAAATACCCCCCTTTTTTGCGGTCTTCCATTGCAGCCTCAGATACTTTATCATCCATACGGGCTCCCCTTTCACTAATTTTTGACATTTTTATTTCTTCGATGATATCATCGATCTGATCGGCATCCGATTCAACAGCTGCAGTACAGGTCATATCGCCAACTGTTCTGAAACGAACATTACGACGTTCAATTTGATCATCCGAATCCATATTCAGACAATCTGCAGCTGCCATTAACTGCCCGTTGCGGGTAATCACATCACGCTCATGTGCAAAGTAAATAGATGGCAGTTCTATATTCTCTCTGCGGATATAATTCCAGACATCTAATTCTGTCCAGTTACTGATCGGGAAAACCCGTACATTTTCACCTTTATGAATCTTTCCGTTATAGATATTCCATAATTCAGGACGCTGACGTTTTGGATCCCATTGACCGAATTCATCACGAACTGAAAATATTCTTTCTTTAGCTCTGGCCTTTTCCTCATCTCTGCGGGCACCCCCAATACAAGCATCGAACTTTCCCTCAGCAATAGTATCAAGTAATGTTACAGTCTGCAATGCATTTCTGCTGGCATTCTTTCCTGTTTGCTCAATTACTTTTCCCTGATCGATCGAATCCTGAACATGACCAATAATCAATTTTTCACCGATCCTTGCAATCATATCATCTCTGAAGCTAATCGTTTCAGGAAAATTATGACCGGTATCAATATGAACCAGCGGAAAAGGAAATTTGCCCGGTCTGAAAGCCTTTTCTGCCAGCCTAACAAGTGTGATAGAATCCTTTCCTCCTGAAAAAAGAAGGGCAGGTTTTTCAAACTGTCCGGCAACCTCACGCAAAATAAATATTGCTTCGGCTTCCAGCTGGTCTAAATAAGTAGTGTCTTGTTTATTCATAAATTAATTATCAAAAGCGCATAAATGCGTCAAACTTGTCCTTGTCGTTTATCAGGATGAGTGAAGGCCGCATTCTTTTTTGTTCTGGTCTTCCCACCACCATCTACCGGCTCTGAAATCTTCACCTTCTTTTACTGCTCTGGTACAGGGAGCACATCCAATACTCGGGAAACCCTTGTCATGCAATGGATTATACGGGATATTGTTTTCCTTGATAAAAGCTTTTACCTGTTCTAGCGACCAGTCGAAAATTGGATGAAATTTATGCAGCTGATTAGATTCATCCCATTCCACAGCATTCATATCTTCCCTATTTATTGATTGTTCAGCACGTATTCCGGTAATCCACAATGAATTTCCGGCAAGAGCACGTTTTAAGGGTTCAACCTTTCTGATTCCGCAGCACTCTTTACGGTTCTCAACCGATTCGTAAAAACTACTCGGACCATTTACACTGACCATTCGCTCAACCGCCTCTGTATTGGGGTAGTATGCATGAACCGGTACTCCATATTTTTCAATAGTTCGGTTCCATACATAATAAGTTTCTGGAAAAAGCCGGCCTGTTTCGAGAGTGAATACTTTAACAGGTAGTTTATTTGAAAAAATAATGTGAGAGATCACCTGATCTTCCCAACCAAAACTGCTGGAAAAAACTACTTTCCCAGGAAATCGATTGATTAACAATTCAAGAGACTGTTCTATACTCAATCCTGCAATTTCCTGTAATATCTCTGCTGATTTGTTCATTATATTAAATCAGTTTATAGAATTTTTAAGTGCTTCAGTCAGGTCTGAAAGGATATCATCAATATCCTCCAAGCCAACAGAGATTCTGATGCTTCCTGGAGATATTCCAATCTGTGTACGTTCGGCATCACTTAATTTGGAATGTGTTGTTGAAGCTGGATGTGTAGCTATTGAACGGGTATCTCCAAGATTGGGCGACAACCTGATCATTTGAAGCGCATCCATAAAACGTTTTGCCCGTTCAAAACCTCCCTTTACAATAAAGGTTATGATGCCACCGCCCTGTTTCATCTGGCGCTTTGCCAATTCATATTGTGGATGAGATGGGAGAAATGGATATCTGACAAGCTCTACTTCAGGATGCTGTTCAAGAGTTTCTGCCACTTTCAAAGCATTACTACAATGCCTGTCCATACGTACTGCAAGTGTTTCAAGACTTTTAGAAAGGGTCCATGCATTGAATGGCGACATCGCCGGACCCGTATGCCTGATAAAAAACATCAGTTCTTTCATCAAATCTTTACGGCCTACAAGTACCCCGCCCAGTACTCTACCCTGTCCGTCCATGTATTTAGTTGCCGAGTGGCTTACTAGATCGGCGCCAAATAAAATTGGCTTTTGTAGATAGGGTGTTGCAAAACAGTTGTCAACATTCAGGATGAATTTGTGTTTCTTCTTTAAATTACCCAGCCATTCCAGATCTACTAATTCTAGACCAGGATTTGAAGGCGTTTCAAGAAATACCATTTTAGTTTCCGGACGTAAGGCTGCTTCAAAATCTTCAGGATTTGAGGCATCTACATAGGTTGTGGTAATTCCCCAGCGAGGCAGCAATTGCGTAAAAAGCTGGTGAGTAGATCCAAAAATTGAGCGAAAAGCAACAATATGATCACCGCTACGTAGTAAACCCGCAATAGATGCAAAAACAGCTGCCATTCCTGATGAAAAGGCTAAGCCTGCTTCAGCACCCTCAAAATCGCGAACTTTCTCAATAAACTCGTTGGTATTTGGATTAGAATAACGCGAATAAATATTTCCTTCAATTTCATCGGCAAACATTGCTCTGCCATGTTCTGAATCATCAAAAACAAAACTAGATGTCAGATATAAAGGCACAGAATGCTCTCTGTTTGATGAACGAGGTACCTGGGTACGAATAAGCTTAGATTGTTCTTTCATTTTTTGCTAAGGTTTCGGCAAAAATACTTAATTAAATAAAATTAATCAGGTGCATTTATGTCGCTAATCTCGATTTAATAGTATTTAACCATAATTACAATCAGACTTATTCCAGCAAATACTGCTGCTAATAATTTCCAACTGATTTTTCTAAATAAGGGTTTCTCATTTGAATGATTGACCAATGATGCCGTTGCCTTGTTCAACTCTTTAACTTTATGTGCAAAATCACCTCCCAACGTATTCCTCAGCTTATTCATTTGCTGCAAGGTTAGATCTAGTTCATCAGGTAAATTAGTTTGAAATATCTCTTTGAGCCGTTTAGCAACTGTTGGCGATTTCCCATTGGTTGAGATCCCTATCTTTAGATCTCCCTTCTTAACGATTGATCCCAAATAAAAATCACATAGATCAGGCTTATCAGCTACATTGATCAATAAATGTCGTTGACGTGCCAAAGACCTGATTTCTGCATTCAGTATATTATCTCCTGTTGCTATAATCACCAGGTCATGACCTTCTAGATCAGCAGCTTCAAATCTTTTTGAATGTAATTTAACCCTTGGATAATTGCCTGTCAATTGAAGAAGTTTGGGCAAAAAGCTTTCAGCAACAATATTGATCTGGGTATCAGGGCTATTTGTTAGAACAGCCTCCAGTTTTTCAAGACCAATGTTCCCTGCTCCAACTAGTAAAACTTTCAATTGGTTTAACTTTAGGAATACCGGAAAAAGCTGATTGCCTGTATTGTTTTCCAAAACTTTATTATTCTTGTTCTGAGAATTCATAAAATACCTTTATTGGCTGAAACAAGGAATGTAGCCCCACAACCTCGCCAAATACGATTAGTGCTGGAGAATCTATTTTCTGATCCTGAGCAGATTCAAAGATCGTTCCAGCTGTAGCAACCACAACCTTTTCATTTTCCATCGTCCCATTTTGAATAACAGCAGCTGGCAAACGGTGCTTTCCCTCTGCAATAAATATGTCTGCGATATCCTTAAGCTTTTTGATGCCCATTAAAACCACAACCGTTGCATTCGATTTTGCAGCAGCATACAAATCTTTAGAAATCTCCCCAGAACTAGTCGTCCCGGTAATTACCCAGAAACTTTCACTCGCACCACGATGGGTTAATGGAATACCCTGTAGGGCAGGCACAGAAATACTACTAGATATGCCAGGAACCACTTCGGCAGGGATACTGTATGATGCAGCCATTTCCAATTCATCAAATCCGCGTCCAAAAACAAATGGATCACCTCCTTTTAATCGAACCACATGCCCATAGTTCAAAGCATAGTCGATCATTAACTTATTAACAGCTTCCTGAGAATAGGAATGATCGCCAGAACGCTTACCTACGAATACTTTTATTGCATTTTCAGGAGCAAACTGCAGTAATTCACTATTAACAAGTGCGTCATAAAGAACTACATCTGCAGATTTGAGTACCCTTACACCCTTAATGCTAATTAGTTCTGCATCACCCGGACCTGCACCTACCAGCGTAATTCTTGGTTCTTTAACTGAGTTATTTGTTTGCGTAATTATCATCTTAATTGAACTCCTTTGCTAGTTTAACTCTTTTAATAAAATCAACAGTTGATCCAAGGTAAGCTCGGGCAAATTCTGCTGATGGCTCATTTTTATTTATTTGCAATACCAAATCGGCAAAGCTTTCCAATCCCTTAAGAATCTGACTGTCTTTATATTGCTCATCAAAATCACGAATGATTCCAACCTGTGTACTGCTATTGATTCCTTTATCCAATAACAATGCTTTTGCACTGCTGATAAATACACTGTAGGCATGATAGATTGAATCAGAATATGCTTTCGCATCCATTGATTCAATTGACCAATTCAGCTTTTCTTCTGCTTCAAGCAAGAGTGTTGAAACCAGGTCAATCATTACACCGGCACATTCTCCAACGCCAATTGCCGTTTCAAAGATCTCTTCGTGACCCCAATCAACAAATTCATCGGGAGTTAATGTACTTAGATCGGCTAGTGGCTTTAATAACTGGTAAAAATGATCTTTACCAAATCTGTCATAAAAGTCGTTGAACAATTCATCCCCATTTTTATTCTGGCTGTAATTATCCAAAATAACCCGAACCACATCCTTGGTTCTTTTAGACGGCACCTTTATAACCTTATCTGCAGCACGACCCACACCATCACCCACTGTACCGCCTCCCAATAAAACCTGAGCAGCAGGCACAACCTTACCCGCAGCTTTGAGCGAACTTCCATGGAAACCAATGTGCGCCAAACCATGTTGTCCACAACTGTTCATACAGCCGCTAATCTTTATTTTTATATCCTGATTCTCTATCAGATCATCAAATTCTTCTGAAATCAGATCTTCAAGAACTCGTGCAAGTTCGGTACTGTTTGAAATACCGAGGTTACAGGTATCCGTTCCGGGGCAGGTTGTGATATCACTCACACTGTCGAACCCTGGCTTTACAAAGTCAAGTTCCTTCAATCGCTCAAACAAAACCGGTAAAGCCTCTTTGCGAACATATTTGAGAAGCAAACCCTGATTGATTGTGATACGAATTTCATCGGCAACCAATCCGTTGATTGCTGCAATAAATTTTCTTGCCTTGCTTGTTGGAATATCTCCAGTTGTAACCTTGATGTAAACTCCATAAAAACCATGTTGCTTTTGCTCAAAGACGTTAGTATCCAGCCATCTTTGATAAAGTAACTGATCTGAAATAGGTACATCCGTCAGCTCTATTTTATCAGGAATCTGAGGAAGATCAACCGTGTCACGATCAATTTTGAAATGTTTAGTCCGGTTTGCAACTCTCTCTTCAGCTATTAACCTTAATACTTCATCAAGACCTAATTTTGCAACAAGAAATTTCATCCTTGCTTTATTTCTATTACTGCGTTCTCCATACCTATCAAAAACACGCAATGTTGATTCTATGTAGGGAATCAGCTCATCTTCGGGCAAAAATTCATTCACTATATGGGCAATGGATGGCTGCGCTCCTAGGCCCCCACCAAATAAAACTTTAAAACCACGAACTTCTTTTCCTTCTTTCAGAATAAGTTTAGGAATAAAGCCTAGATCATGAATATAGGTAAAGGCTGTATCCGCATCACTCGAAGAAAAGGCGATCTTAAACTTTCTCCCCATCTCCTGACAAATTGGGTTACGAAGGAAATATTTGAAAGTTGCATAAGCATAAGGTGATACATCAAAGGGCTCATTTGGGTCAATACCGGATGTTGGCGATGCCGTTACATTTCGTACTGTATTACCGCAGGCCTCCCTAAGTGTAATATCATCCTGCTCAAGTTTAGCCCATAGCTCTGGAGTTCGGTCAAGACTTACATAATGGATCTGAATATCCTGACGTGTCGTTAAATGAAGATTACTACTGGCATATTCATCTGAGATGTCGGCAATTTTCAAAAACTGCTTAAAACTAACTTTCCCAAATGGTAACTTGATCCTAATCATTTGAACGCCAGGCTGCCTCTGACCGTAAATTCCACGGGCTAAACGGAGACTGCGGAACTTCTCATCATGTATCTTACCATCGCGAAATTCTCTGATCTTTTTTTCAAGATCGACAATATCTTTTTGAACAATTGGATCTTCTAATTCTGTTCTGAAACTATTCATTAATTTTTTACAAAAAACAACCTCTTCTACCAGTGGGTGAAGAGGTTCCTATAAATAAATCTTTACCTGGTCTTCTTCAATGTTTTGACATGCACATATAACAACAATCTAGTGTTGTTTCATTGTTCATATGGCAGCTAAAATTTTTCATTGACCAAATATAATACAAAGTATATAGATTTAGTAGACTTTTATTTAAAATTTTTTTTACACCTCCGTATTTTGAATTAAAAGGCCTTCACGACGAATAACATCAGCAATACTAGTTTCGGTTAAAATCTTCAAAGTTGCATTTCTAACTTCCAGAAACACATCTCTTACACCGCAAGTTGCTTCATTGCTGCATTCATCACACTTCTGATAGAAATTCAAGCTAACACATGGCAATAATGCTACAGGCCCCCCGGTAAGACGTAACACCTGAACCACGAAAATCTCGGCAGGGTCTTTCACCAGCCCGTATCCACCACCGGCTCCCTTCTTACTGTAAAGCAATCCGGCATTCCTTAGATCGAGTAGAATTTGTTCAAGGAATTTTTTGGGGATGTGTTCCTCAGAGGCAATTTTCGAGATCTGCATAGGTGCCTCCCCAAAATTTTTACCCAAAACCACGAGGGCTTTTATTGCATAACGCGTTTTTTTAGAAAGCATATAATTTTAGGAGTTTTACAATAAAGCAAATTAACACAATTTCTTTTTGAATCCAATTGTTATCTGAGGTCGGAGGTATGAAGTATGAAGTATGAGGTATGAGGACTGAAGTATGAAGTAGAATCTATCTCAATACTCTATACTCAATACTCAATACTCAATACTCAATACTCAATACTCAATACTCAATACTCAATACTGATTCTAATTAATCATTTTTCTTAATAATCCTGCTTATCCTCAAAAGCAAGAATACAGAAATTATTGAAAGCAAGACAACTACATATACAAGCGTATCATAATGTTCAAGTGGTTTTAATTTATCATTCTGAACAACAATCATCCCACCAATGGCAGCGGCAATTCCACCGGCAATCTGTTGAAGAGATGAATTGATTCCCATAAATGCCCCACGATCTTTTTTTTGAGGCAAAGCTGAGGTGAGTGCCATTGATGGAACCATCCGACTCATGAAGCCCACCTGAAGACCAAGGTTCATTAACAGCACAATCCAGAACGAAACAGGCCCAAGATTCGCGTAAATGGTAATCACTACTATCAGAATAATTGATGCAATGGTAAACAGATAGAATTTATCGAAACGATCACTTAATTTTCCGACTATCGGCATGATGGTAAGCGTGCAAACTCCGGAAGCCATATAAATAAATGGAAGTTGTTGAGTTGTGATCTTCAAATTATTAATCACATATGCACTTCCCCAGGGCAGCATCATAAAACTTCCCAAAGAAAGAAATGCAGTTGCCAGAAAACCTATCCGATATTTCTTTAAAGTTAGAGTTTGCCATAAATGTGCAATTGCATTCTGTTCACTTTTTTGCTCAAGATGCTCAGAAACTGGCTTCAATTTGAAAATAATAAAGAACCAAACAAGGATTGATAATACCACAATCATCAGAAATGGCGATTGCCAGCCCCAGGTATTGGCGATGTACAAGCTTAATGGAATGCCAAGAACCTGGCTAGCTCCAAAACCCATTTGCAGGAAGCCAAAAACCCTTCCTCTTTTCTCAAGTGGAAATAAGTCAGCTACAATAGCCATTGAAATTGCACCAATCACTCCGCCAAATAAACCAGTGAAAATACGTGCAACTAAAAGCATAGAATAAGTTTGGCTTATTCCACAGAAAAACGTGCCTACAATGAAGCCGACATAAAAAAATAAAAGCAATTTCTTTCTGTCGAAACGATCAGCGAATCCGGCAGTAATCAGACCTGAGAACCCGGCACTGAAGGCGTATGCTGATACCGACAATCCAAACTGGGTGGTACTCAGGTTCATGGATTTCATCAAGAGATCACCAAGTGGTGAAATCACTATAAAATCTAACACTACTGTAAACTGAGTAAGGGTAAGGATCAGGATTACAAAAATTTCATAAGATGAGAATTTCAGCTTCATGTCTGTAGATTCTGAACTCATCCTGAAATTTTATACCTGATCATGTCTCTTTTATCAAAATGGATTTGCCACTGCAAGATAATGGATTATACATTAAAACTGGATGAAATATCAAAGCTAATTGTCTGGACCGAGTAAAGCATAGCACATAAAAATTCCAGAACTTCTTCTTGTTCCTTATCCATTGTAATCCTATATTTAATCACACATTAAAAAAAATCATATGCCTAAATTCATTTGCCTTCTGCTTCTATCCTTTATAGGCAGTCCAGCCATTTCTCAGGAAAGTCCTGCCAAAAAAGATAATATAATCTATTACGGTAAAGAATCCTTCTTAATTGAAGGCACCGGAGTTGCCGAATCTGAGAAAGAAAGCCCCTACGACCGTTTACCTAAGTCTTACAAGGATAAAGTAAGAAAACCCGTTTGGGATCTGTCAAAAAACTCTGCTGGTATCTCTTTAAGATTCAATTCCAACTCCACTTCTGTAAAGGTTAAATGGGCTTTAATGAATGATACAAAAATGAACCATATGGCCGAAACGGGCATAAAAGGTGTTGATCTGTATTGCAAAGTTAAAGGAGTATGGACCTATGTAAATACAGGCCGACCAACTGCAAAGGAAAATGAGGCTTCTCTGATAAATGGTCTTAGTCAAATAGAAAGAGAATACAAACTCTATTTACCCCTTTATGATGGCACAACCAAAGTGGAAATTGGTATAGAAAGCGGCAGTACGATAACGAAGCCAGCTGAAGATAAAAAGCTGCCCATAGTTTTTTATGGCACCAGTATTTTGCAGGGAGGTTGTGCTTCAAGGCCTGGTATGGTGTTTACAAGTATCATATCCAGAAAGTTGAATGTGGATTGCATCAATTTTGGGTTTAGTGGTAATGGAAGAATGGATCCGCCAATGGCTGAGCTTATTTCTGGCATAAAGGCCTCCTATTATGTTATTGACTGTCTTCCGAATATGACTGCAAAACAAGTGACCGATAGTGTTATACCATTAGCCAAAGCTATACGTGCTAAAAATCCAAAAACTCCGATTGTATTTGTTGAAAATGTGGAGTATACACGAGCCATTTTTCAAGCAAGTTTGCTAAATAGTATGAATGAGAAGAATCAGGCCTTGAAAACAGAGTTCGATAAATTGGTGCAGGGTGGAATGAAAGATTTAATCTATATCGGTGCTGCCGGATCAATCGGGACAGATAATGAGGGTACTGTAGATGGAACCCACTTAACCGATCTGGGCTATTTACGATATGCAGATTATTTGATTGAAAAGTTTAAAGAGAATAAGCTTACGATCAGATAAGAGTGATTAAAAACTAATAATCACATTTGATGGAGCAAAATTCAAATATCAGGTTGAATTATTTTGCTGTGAAAAGCAAAGCCAGTGTGAATAGGTTTCTTCAATCGGGCTCTCCGCTGTAGCTTTTGCCGTGAAATTTTGATGTGATTAATAAAATTGATTCGGCAAAAGGCTGCCGCTTCAATCCCGTTTAGATTGCAGGGACAGTGGTTATTTATTTGCAACTAAGATCTTATTAATAAAATTAAATCCTAAAGCATGCAAGCCTTACAAAAGAACTACAACAGAGGCTAAATTAAACCGGGGCGGCAGCGATAGCTTTTTTGCTATCTGGATTTTTGTCATTTACGATTTTTTGAATGCAAAAAACTAAAGCAGAGCCCGTCCGAACGGGTTCATCCGGGCGGGCACCGGACTGAAATAACGAAAGAACCACAACAGCACCTTTCCATAAATTTAAGCCGGTAACACATATACCAGGCTAAACCTATATCCTATCCATCTTTCATTACCTTGACTGAAATTTTTATACACCGCATCTATTGAAAACATGCGAAAATAATCCGTCTATCAGGCTAAATCAAATTGCGTTTAGCAATAAATTGTATTGGAAACTTCAATCCTACCCCTTAAACCTTTCCTTCAAAAAGCCACCGGTGTATGATCCCTTTTTTAGTATTAGATCTTCAGGAATCCCTTCAAACACAACATTCCCACCTCTATCACCACCTTCGGGACCAATATCAATTATCCAATCGGCGCATTTGATTACATCCATATTGTGTTCTATAACAATAATGGTGTTTCCTTGCTCTATTAAAGCATCAAAGGATTTAAGCAGTTTTTTAATGTCATGAAAATGAAGTCCGGTGGTAGGCTCATCAAAAATGAACAAGGTTTTACTGCTATTGTTTCCCTTAACCAGGAAAGATGCCAGTTTAATTCGTTGGGCTTCGCCGCCAGAAAGTGTGTTTGATGATTGTCCCAGATGAACATACCCTAATCCAACATCAGCAAGTGGTTTGATCTTTGCAGCAATTTTAAGTTCGCTCTGAAAAAACTCAAGTGCTTCATCAATAGTCATATCCAGCACCTCAAATACATTTTTTTCTTTATAGGTCACATCAAGAACATGCTGTTTAAAGCGCTTTCCATTGCAAGATTCGCATGGCAGATAAATATCTGCCATGAACTGCATTTCGATCTTCACTTCACCTTCGCCCTGACAAACATCACAACGGCCACCTTCAACATTGAATGAAAATGCAGATGGCTTCAAACCGGAGGCCTTAGCAGCACCCTGAGAGGCAAACAAATTTCGTATCTCATCCCATGCTTTCACATAGGTAACAGGGTTAGATCTTGAAGAACGGCCAATTGGATTCTGATCTACTATTTCAACCTGTTCAATTTTATTAAAATCTCCAACTATAGAATCATAAGATCCCGTTTGTTCACCAGAATAATTTCCAATAGCTTTCTGCAAGGCTGGTTGTAAAATTCGCTTCACAAGTGATGTCTTTCCAGAACCGGAAACACCTGAAACCACGCTTAAAACATTTAATGGGAATTTAACATCTACATTATTTAGATTATTCTCTCTAGCGCCCTTGATTTCAATATAATCACTCCATTTTCTACGATGTTGTGGTATAGCGATTGCTTGTTTTCCACATAGGTATTGCCCGGTAAGACTCGCATCTTCATTCAAAATTTCAGAATAAGTACCTGTAAACACTAGCTGACCACCATGTGTACCCGCCTCCGGACCAATATCAATAATATGATCCGCTGCCTTCATGATTTCTTCTTCATGCTCAACAACTAATACAGTGTTTCCAACATCTCTCAATGATATTAATACTTCAATCAGTTGCTGGGTATCCCTTGGATGAAGTCCGATACTTGGCTCATCTAAAACATATACTGAACCAACCAGTGAGCTGCCCAATGAGGTTGCCAGATTTATACGCTGCGATTCACCACCTGAAAGGGTATTTGACAGTCTATTCAGGGTAAGGTAACTCAAGCCCACATCATTCAAAAATTTGATTCGGTTCGTAATTTCCATTAACAGACGCTTAGCGATCTTCATTCGAACTGGATCAAGTTCTAAACCCTGAAAAAAAACAAGTGCTTTATCCAAAGGCATCAAAACAATTTCTGTAATAGAGTGGTCGGCAATCTTTACGTTTGAAGCATCCTCACGGAGACGACTGCCTAGGCATTCTGGGCAGTTTGTCTTGCCACGATACCTTGAAAGCATAACACGGTATTGAATTTTATACGTTTGCGCCTCAAGTTCCTTGAAAAAATCATCTAATCCGCTAAAGTATTCGTTACCAGACCATACTAATTGTTTTTGCTCTGCTGTTAGCTGATTATAAGAACGATGAATTGGGAAATCGAATTTTAAGGCATTTTTAACGAGTTTATGCAGCCATTCACCCATTTTTTCGCCTCTCCATGGAGCGATGGCCCCATCGTAAACCGACTTGCTTTTATCCGGAATAACAAGGTCTTCATCAATGCCAATAATCTTACCATAACCTTCACAACGCTTACAAGCACCAAAAGGATTATTAAAACTGAAGAAATTAGGAGATGGCTCCTCGAAACGTATACCATCTAACTCAAATCGATCGCAAAACACATGAATCAGACCATTTTCTTCTAAAAAGCAATCACCCCTTCCCTCAAAAAATGCGGTTTGAACCGAATCTGCAATACGGCTTAAGGTCTCATCATCAGCTGTTACTGAAACACGATCAATAACGATCTTGATATTCACGTCATTACCCGATTTAAAATTACCAGTTGACTGATCATTTAGAAGATCTTCTATTTTAGACAGCTGCTCATTGATTAATACGCGCGTAAAACCTTTTTGAAGTAGTACTGCAAGCTCTTCCTTCAGAGAACGGTTATTGTGGGCATGCAAAGGACAGGAAACAGTAACTGAAGTACCTTCTGAAAGACCAGAAATAAAATTAATTACATCCGTAACCGTGTCTTTTTTAACTTCCCTTCCCGAAATTGGTGATATGGTTTTCCCGATCCTTGAAAAAAGCAATTTTAAATAATCATAAATCTCAGTTGAAGTGCCTACAGTTGAACGTGGATTGCTAGTAATAACCTTTTGCTCAATAGCAATTGCAGGCGCGATACCCTTAATGTAATCAACATCAGGCTTATTCATTCGCCCCATAAACTGCCTGGCGTATGATGATAAACTTTCTACATATCGCCTTTGTCCTTCGGCATACAGCGTATCAAAAGCGAGTGACGACTTGCCTGAACCAGACATTCCGGTAATGACAACTAATTTATTTTTAGGGATGGCGACATCAATATTCTTTAAATTATGGACTCTTGCTCCTTTAATAATAATATACTTTTTAGGATCTTTTTCTGCCTCTTTGTTCATTCGCAAACTCCAAACTATTTTATTTCGTATATACTGATATAACCCTATTATTCGAAACGCAAAAATACGGCTATAAGTATTTATTAAAGAACAATGATGAAATATTATTTGATTTTGGCAAGATTATTGTTTAATTCCAAATCAATTCATTTCATTACAAATAACCAAAGGAGAAACGCTATCGAATAAACTCTACTCTATCATTTTTTTAAGAATTTTAATACTAAAGAATTTAAAGTATGAGTACTATAACTATCCATTCGATTAGTGACCAGGATCTGGTACAAAAATACATAATTGGCCATGAGCCAAGCCTAGAGGAGCTCATCCGAAGGCATAAAGCCAAAATCTACACCTCAATTTATCTGTTAGTAAAAGACTCCTATTTAGCAGAAGATATTTTTCAGGAAACTTTTATTAAGGTTATAAATACCCTAAAAGCAGGTAAATATAATGAGGAAGGAAAGTTTCTTCCATGGGTAATTCGTATTGCACATAATCTTGTAATTGATCATTTTCGAAAAGAAAAGCGTAAGCCAGTGGTAACAACGGTTGATGGTTTTGATATTTTCGAGGTTATTAAATTTTATGATGATAGCACAGAAGAAAAAATTATTCGCGAGCAAACACACAAGGATTTAAGAGAACTCATCCATCACTTGCCATCAGATCAAAAAGAAGTATTGATCATGCGCCATTTTGGTGAACTCAGTTTTAAAGAAATATCAGATATAACAGGGGTAAGTATAAATACTGCACTTGGCCGCATGCGATATGCACTGAATAATTTACGCAAAATGATGTTAACCAAAGAATTAAGTTTGAAGAATATCTAAAATATATTTTATTCTAAATAAAACATTCCCAAATTAAGTACGTTTAAACTGAAAACTTAAATTGCTTATGATAGAAATCTCTACCCCAAAAACACATTCTTTACAGCAAACAGCAGTTAATAAAGATATTCATACAGAAGATCTTAACGAAGAAGACCAATCATTTTATACTGCTATTAAACCCTGTTTAAATGCAATGGCAACAAATCCAAGCCAGGATACCATTAGCAATCTTGTAAATTATTCAAAATCTATTTGAAAAAATAAAACCAATGGTCGAACTAGTTTTTTTGACCTTTTAATAAAGAAAATTGTTTTATTCAAACATATATTTGTGGGGTGCTAAGAAAAGACAGATATAAAGATTTTGTAGACTATTTCTCTTCTAATCAACCTGAAGCGGAAACAGAATTGAAATACGAAAACCCATACCAGCTATTGGTTGCAGTGATTTTATCTGCACAATGTACCGATAAACGAATCAATCAGGTTACTCCTAAGTTATTTGAACATTTTCCTACTCCAGAAAGTCTGGCGCAGTCAAGTTCAGAGCATGTTTTTGAATATATACGAAGCGTAAGTTATCCCAATAATAAAGCAAAACATCTAGTTGGGATGGCTAAAAAATTAGTTGATAATTTTAATGGTATAGTGCCGTCTTCTATAGAAGATCTTCAAACAATGCCTGGAGTTGGCAGAAAAACTGCAAATGTGATAGCTTCCGTAATTTTCAATGCACCAGCAATGGCAGTAGATACGCATGTATTCAGAGTATCTAATCGGATTGGTCTAACAAGAAATGCAAAAACACCACTGGCCGTAGAGAAACAACTGGTAGAATACCTTCCAAAAGAAAAAATTCACATTGCACATCATTGGCTCATTTTACATGGAAGATATGTTTGTCTGGCTAGAAGTCCGAAATGCACTAGTTGCCAACTAGCACATATTTGTAAATATTATGCACAAAGCCAAACAGAAGGAGCCCTACGAAAAGCAGAAAATATTCAGCTTAAAAAATCGCGTGAGCTAAAAAAGAAAAAACAGGCTAAAAAAATTGCAGTCAAATTAAAAAAATTTGAATAATTAAGCCTAAACTACCATCAAATGACCTAATTAATCTATATATTGAAAATCCGAGAATATTTAAAGAAATTATTTTTGATAATATTTTTAGTATTTTCAAATATTAATTATACTTTTGGGGATATAAAACTAAAATTATGAGCAACGCAGATAAATTAAAAGCTTTACAGTTAACGCTAGATAAACTTGAAAAATCATACGGTAAAGGCACCGTTATGAAATTAGGAGATAATGCAGTTGAAGCCATTGAATCTATATCCACAGGTTCAATAAGTCTTGACATTGCATTAGGAATTGGTGGATTACCTAAGGGAAGGGTCATTGAGATCTATGGCCCTGAATCTTCTGGTAAAACTACCCTTGCTATTCATGCAATTGCTGAAGCACAGAAAAAAGGAGGCATTGCTGCTTTTATTGATGCTGAACATGCTTTTGATAAATTTTATGCCAGTAAACTTGGTGTTGATATTGAAAACTTATTGATCTCACAACCTGACAATGGGGAACAAGCTTTAGAAATTGCTGATAACTTAATCCGTTCAGGAGCAATTGATATAATTGTAATTGACTCTGTTGCTGCCTTAGTACCAAAAGCTGAGATCGAAGGTGAAATGGGAGATTCAAAAATGGGTCTGCATGCGCGTTTAATGTCTCAAGCCTTACGTAAATTAACTGGAACCATCTCAAAAACAGGATGTTGCTGTATTTTTATTAACCAGCTTCGTGATAAAATCGGAGTTATGTTTGGAAGTCCGGAAACAACTACAGGAGGTAATGCCCTTAAATTTTATGCCTCTGTACGTTTAGACATTCGTCGTATATCTCAAATTAAGGATACTGATGAAGTTTCTGGAAACAGAGTGAAGGTGAAGGTGGTCAAAAACAAATTGGCTCCTCCATTCCGAATTGCTGAGTTTGACGTAATGTTCGGAGAAGGAATTTCCAAAGCCGGAGAGATCGTTGATCTTGGTGTTGATTTTGAGATCATTAAAAAAGCAGGATCATGGTTTAGTTACGGTGATACTAAACTAGGTCAGGGGCGTGATGGTGTGAAACAATTATTACTTGACAATCCTGATCTGATGGATGAACTAGAAGCTAAGATAAAAGAAACAGTTACTGCTGATAAACTCGAAGAAAAAGTTTAAACATAAAAAACCCGCTTTAACACAAGCGGGTTTTTTTATGCGATGATTTTAAATAAATACTCTAATACACCTTAAGTTGCTTTTGCAACCAGTTTTCCATATTTTCTTTTTGTTCGGGATACATCCAATGCCCAGTTTCTAATGCCAAAAACAAAGACTTAGACGCTGTAATCACATTATATGCAGCATGCATAGAAGTTGGCGGACAAGTTTCATCATTGAACCCCCAGCTATACATACCCGGCACTTTAATAAGTTTGGCAAAATTCACAACATCATAATAACCTGTGGTTTTTACCTTGTCAGGAATGCTTCCGGTATTTACATTATCCTTATTAAATAAATGTGGCCATCCACCTGCACGACCAATCATGAATCCGGTAAGGTCACTTAGTGCTGGATAATAAGCGCCTAAAAACTTAACTCTAGAATCTAAAGCGGCTGTAACTATAGACAATGCTCCCCCCTGACTGCCACCTGTTACACCAAGGTTGGAACCATCAAACTGAGGCAGAGATGTTAAAAAATCATTCGCTCTGACACAGCCCATATAAACTCTCTTATAATAGTAGCGCTCACGATCTTCTAGATTAGAAGCCTGATAACCAGATAATGCTCCAGCTGCCAGATTGGTATAGACCACCGGATCCATTATTACAGGTACTCCATGAATTCCAATCTCCAAGGTGATCACTCCTTTCTCTGCAGTAGCAACATCGCCATTATATGGCCTTACACCAGCGCCAGGAACCCTAAGTAATGCAGGATACTTCCCTTCCTTTTTAGGAACGCATAATATTCCATATAACCTACTTCCTAAACGAAAATTCTGAAGATTAATATGATACACATTTACCTTTTCAGTTGAACGTTCAGGCAATAAGGTCATGCGGGCATCCAATGGTATTTTAGCCAGATCGGCCTTTGCGTTATCCCAAAATTGAATAAAATCGGCCGGGCTGCTAGCTGCTGCAGGCTTAATTTGGTTTGCATCAAAACCAACAGTAGCCAGGCCTCTATATTTTTTACCATTTACTTCAGCTGTAACAATGCAACGATAAAACCCAGGAGTTTTCATTGTGCCTGCATTTATTGTATGAAGACCGCCGGCCAATTGCATAGAATCTTTCATCTCAGGAGCCATTCTTTCAGGACCAAGTTCATAGTTAACCTTTACGTTCTTTAAAGGATTGCCATATTGCAAAACAGAAACATTGAACTTAACTTTTTCTCCTGTTTTGTATTGCCAATCAGTATGATCGGGTGCCACAATGACCTTTACATTTTGTTCCACTGGCTGGGCATAACTCTGCACAATAGCCATAAGGAGTAGAAGACTTATTAAAAACGATTTTATTTTTTTCATTGTTTTATGTTTTTTTTAACAAAAGGAATATCAATATCTAGACTTTGCCTTGTTCTCCAATTTGCTGATGAATAAATAATTAACGCTTTCAAATTCGTCAATAATAGCATTTAAAGCAAATTTATTTTCAAGCTAAACAATAAAGAAATATGGAACCAAAAGCCTCAAGATTAAAGGAAGCTAGAAATATTACGAGAAAAATAAGGGATTATAAATATTAAAGTAATACTATTTACCCTTAGTCATGAGGTACATGAACCAGACTCCAAAAACCACAATAAAACTAAGAACATACAAACCAATTTTGCCTTTGCGTTTATCTTGACGCATAACCCAGATTAACAATCCAATTAATGGTATTAAAAAGACTAAAAAGAAAATAATACTTGCTACGCTCATCGTTTATTTACGAAGTAAATCTCGTGTTTTATATTTTATATTACGAATGAAAATAATTAAAACTGCATGCGGGCCATTGGAGCAATATCCTGACCAACAAAATCCTGTTTAAGAAATTTATAATGTCCCGCAATTGCAATCATAGCTGCGTTATCAGTACAATATTCAAATTTAGGAATATAAACCTTCCAATTCAGGTCTGGCGCCAAATCATGTAGAGCGGCTCTTAAACCAGAATTAGCGGAAACTCCCCCTGCAATTGCAATACATTTTATATTGTACTGTTCAGATGCCTTTTTAAGCTTATTTAATAAAATAGAAATGATTCTTTCTTGTACTGACGCACAAACATCAAAAAGGTTATTTTTTAAAAAATCCTGATCTTCCTTTAACCGATCACGTACAAAATACATGATCGATGTCTTTAATCCGCTAAAGCTGAAATCCAATCCCTGTATCTGAGGTTCCGGGAATTTAAATGCATACTTATTACCTTGTTGTGCATACTTATCAATTAACGGTCCGCCAGGATAGGGCAAGCCAAGTAGTTTTGCTGTTTTATCAAATGCCTCTCCGGCAGCATCATCAGTGGTCTGACCTACAATTTCCATGTCAAAATGATCCCTTACAAGCACTATCTGTGTATGTCCACCAGAAACGGTAAGACATAAAAATGGGAAAGAAGGCTTATCATCGGCGATAAAATGAGCGAGAATGTGTGCTTGCATATGATTTACCTCAATTAAAGGCAGTCCATTTGCAAGTGCAAAAGCCTTTGCGAAAGAGGTGCCAACTAAAAGTGAGCCTAATAATCCCGGACCGCGAGTAAATGCTACCGCATCAATCTCATTTTTATGTATTTTTGCATCAGAAATAGCTTGATGAACGGCGGGAATAATATTTTGCTGATGAACCCTAGAGGCCAACTCAGGAATTACGCCGCCATAATTTTGATGGACAACCTGGCTAGCAATAATGTTGGAGAGAATTTTGCCGTCCACGCAAATTGCTGCAGAAGTATCGTCACAGGAAGATTCAATGCCCAGGATGATTGCCAAAATTATAGCGTTAAATTGTTATAGATCATATAAAAAACAAATTTATCAAAAAAGCACTAAAAATAACTCTTCGGATACTGGCAACATTTTTATTGCTGCTCATTGTACTTTTTTTCTCGCTGCAATATAAGCCGGTACAAACTTATATTGCAAAAAAAACAGCGAAATATCTATCCAATGAGCTGAATACGAAGGTCTATGTTGGAGGCTTACACATTAAACCATTCAAATCACTGGTTCTCGACACCTTGTATGTTGAAGACCAGGAAAAAGACACCCTACTATTCTCACCCAAATTTACAGTTGAATTAAATTTCATTTCATTAAAACGGAGAACGCTATCAATAAATAGCGTCCAAATGGACAATGGTAAAATCTATTTGAAAAAATACAAGGATAATACTACAAATCTGGCCTTTATCATCAACTATTTCGATACTGGCAAAAAATCGCCTAAAAAGAAAACGGGAAAAGCCTTTGACTTAATTCTTAATAAAATTATTTTAAGCAAAATCGCATTCAAATACAAAAACTTAAATAATATCAAACCTGTCAATGGAATAAACTTTAACGATATCTATTTAAACAACTTCAGCAGTACGATCCTTGATCTGGATACTAAAAATCACCTTTTTAGTTTTGAGGTGAAAAACATGACATTTAAAGAGAAAAGTGGATTTTATTTAAAAAACCTAAGTACCAATGCCAAAATCGATACCAATCAGATGGAGTTCAGGAATCTTTTTCTTGAAACACCAGACAGCAAAGTAAGAAACTACTTACTTTTTAAGTATTCAAAATTCAAAGATTTTAGACAATTCATCAGCAAGGTGTATCTGAAATCAGATTTAAGGAATACTAAAATAAACAGTTCTGATATTGCCTATTTTTCACCGAATTTGGCTAAATCCTCTGTCATATTTCAGCTCAACGGAAAAGTATCAGGATATGTAAATAACTTGAAGGCAAAGGGGCTGACCATCCAAAGCGGGCAGGCTAGTTATGTAAAAGGAGATTTTTCAATAAAAGGCCTTCCATTAATCAAAGAAACTATAATGGACCTGAATTTTGAACAGGTTTCTACAAATAAGCAGGATATTGATTTTATCCTAGCTCGTGCCACAGGCTCAAAAAAATCTATTATCCCCGAGATTGTAAACAAATTGGGCACCATTAACTTCAAAGGTAGATTTACTGGATATATCAATGATTTCAAATCCGTTGGCGAGTTTAAAACCAAGGCTGGCCGTTTGGTAACTGATATCAACATGAAGATTGGTAAAAATTCTGTTCCCAATTATAGTGGAATATTAAAAGCTTTTGACTTTAACATAGGCGAAGTATTAGGCAGGAGTGATCTTGGAAGAACTACGCTCTCTGCCACCATTTCTGGCACAGGATTCAAGATCAAAAGTCTGCAGGAAAAAATTAAATCAGACCTAAAATATCTTGACTATAAAGGGTACAGATACAGTAATATAAACGTTGAAGGTAACTTTATAAATAATATCTTCAATGGGCAAATCAAAGTAGACGACAGTAATCTAGAACTTGATTTTGATGGTAATATTAATCTGAATCCACAAAGACCCATCTATAATTTTCATGCAATAATCAGAGGTGCAAATTTGCACAAACTGAATTTCGTGAAAGATACCATTCAGTTTGATGCAGAATTAAATACAAATTTTTCAGGCTCCAATCTTGAAAATATTGAAGGCTCTATTGCATTAAGCAAAATTCAATTAACTAACCCACAAAATTCTTTCATTGTTGATTCTGTCAATTTGAAAGCTATCGGAACTGGATCACAACGCTCACTAAATATAGGATCGGATATACTCGATGCCAGCATCAAAGGGCAATATGACTTAAAAGCATTGCCTTCCTATTTCAAATCGGTAGCAAGCAAGTATATTCCTTCATTGGGTTTGAAATTTGCAACACCAGGCAAACAAAATTTCGAATTCAGTTTAAACATTAAATATTTTGATCCGATAAGTATGCTATTGATTCCAGACCTGAAAGTTCCGGAACAAGCAAACTTCAATGGCAAATTTGTTTCATCAGAAAACATAGCCACTTTAAATGGATTTATTAAGTTGATACAATACAAAAAAATTAAGATCAATGACCTGATCATAGATGAGAGTACTTCAGATGAGGCAATGAACCTGTTCATTACCTCCGACCGAGTTGACCTTTCTGACAGCCTCTATATCAAAAATGTCAACATTGCGAATATTCTTAAGAATGATAGCTTAAGCCTGAATATTAAACTTTCAGACAAAAATGCAATCAACCAGCTAGATTTGAACTCACTGGTAGAATTTAAAACGGAAGGAGAGGAAAGAATTCGCTTAAGTGTGTTACCATCTGACGTAATTATAAACAAAGAGATTTGGAAAATTCAGGAAAAAGTCAGTTTTAGCTTTGATGAAGGAAGAGAGAAAGATCAGGCATTTAGCTTATTCAGGCGAACAAGAATTTCAGGTTTCGAGCTTTTCAAGGACAATCAAATGGTCACCATTGAAGGAATCATTTCAAAAAATCCTGAAGATAAGTTACTCATAGGCTTCAATACCTTTAAACTAACCACATTCAATTCACTTACTAAACCAAAAGGTATAACATTAAATGGAACACTAAATGGGGAGGCCACTCTTTCTGGACTGGGCGGAACTCCCAATTTAGAAGCCGGAATTAAGATTGACAGTCTCAATTTTAATAATATGGATCTTGGAAACCTTAAAATGACTGCAGGGCTTGATAATTCATCAAAACTCATTAATGTTAAAATGGATATTGTAGACAAGGGTAAAACCACTCTTGATATAGAAGGAACTTACAATGCAAATAGCGATCAGAATAGGCTAGACATGAACGTCTTGATGAAAGACAATGAGGTGGCACTCTTTCAGCCATTACTTAAAAACCTAGTTTCAAAAATGTATGGAAAAGTATCTGCAGAACTTACCATAAGCGGAAAACTTAATAACCCCCAAATCAATGGCAATCTTTCCTTAAATGAAGCAGGAATGACCATAAATTATCTGAAAACTCCTTATAAAATAACAGATAAAGTTGGCGTTGAAAATAGCGTTATCAAACTAACCAACCTCAAATTAAAAGACGTTAAAAACAATGAAGCCATCGCAAATGGAACCGTTGATATGTCTAACCCCAATAATCCAGAGATCCATTTAGATATTCAGGCTACTAATTTTATGGCTTTGAATACCACATCCAAGGATAATCCCCTATATTATGGGGTAGCATTTGGTACCGGAGCCTTTAGCTTTAATGGTCCATCAAATGACATGAAAATTATTATTAACGCAAAAACAGAGCCTGGAACAATTTTTAACATCCCACTAAACTCATCCGCTACGGTGAGTAAAAATGATTTCATCACTTTTGTAGCCAAAGATTCATCATTAAACAAGCCCAAATTAACTTCGTTTAAAGGCCTAACGATGGACTTCGATCTTCAGGTTAATGAAGACACAGAAGTTAATATATTCACAGATCTGGGCAGATTATCAGGACGGGGCAAGTCACAATTCAGTTTAAATATTACTACTCTTGGAGACTTTGAGATGTATGGTGATTATCAGATCAGTAGTGGTAAATTTCAGTTTACCGCGCAAGACTTCATTAACAAACTCTTTAAAATTAGTGAAGGTGGTTCAATCCGCTGGACTGGCAATCCTATGGAGGCTGCTATAAACTTGAAAGCTTTATATGAAGTTCGTGCTGGTATAGATCAGCTTTATTTAGCAGCTGGGCGCCCGCCTCAAAATAATCAAAAAGTAGCTGCTGAGGCAGTCATGAATTTAAGCGGGCCACTGCTAAGCCCCAATATTGCCTTCGATATCAATTTCCCCGCTAATGCATCTATAAAAGATGAATTGCAGTCCTATCTGAGTGATATAAATAATACCAATCAGCAGGCATTGAGTTTAATTGTCAGAAGGTCATTTGCCGGCAGTGCTAACCAGAGTAACGGAATTGGAGGCATCGCTACTTCAACATTCATCAGTGCAGGATCAGAATTATTCTTCAATCAGTTGAATACTATTCTAACTCAATCATTGAACCTGAATTTTGTAGATCTGAATATTCGGTCATTCAATGAAGCTAGTGCATCCCTCCGATTTTTAAATGACCGATTGATACTTACTGGTGGTGTGACAGACAGAACAAACAACACACGTTCATTTTCAGACTTTTCAGTTATCGGAGGCGGGTCGCTTGTTGCTCATGATGTGGAAGCATTGTATCTAATCAAAAAGAACGGAGATCTTGTTCTCAGATCATCAAACAAGTTAAATAACAATAGCTTCCTGAGCAACCTATCCAATGATGATTATGTAAGTGCAATAGGTTTGGTGTATCGTAGAGATTTCGACAGCTTTAAGGAGCTCCTTGGAATCCTTATTGGAAACAAAAGAAAAGAAGAACGCGAAAAAAATAATCAAAAACCTGTTCAGAATATTAATGCAATAAAGCCTAAAGAATCAGAACCTAAAAAAGATTAAAAAACTCAACTATTCTTCATGATGGAATGACCCATCTTATCACGTTTTGTTTTCAGATATAGTTCGTTATGAATATTAGATTTAATTTCAATTGGAATATTTGATACTATCTCTAAGCCATATCCAATTAAGCCAGAACGTTTGGTTGGGTTATTTGACATCAACCTCATTTTATTAATACCAAGGCTTCTTAATATCTGGGCGCCAATTCCATAATCACGCTGATCCATAGGGAATCCCAACTGCAAATTTGCATCTACCGTATCCAACCCATTTTCCTGAAGATTGTAAGCATGTAATTTATTGATCAGTCCAATACCGCGACCCTCCTGATTCATGTAAATGATTACTCCTTTACCTTCTTTCTCGATCATTTCCATCGCTTTATGCAACTGAGAGCCACAATCGCAACGGCAAGAACCGAAAATATCACCGGTAATACATGAACTATGAACTCGTACAAGAACTGGCTCACCTTCATCCCAGCTCCCTTTTATCAAAGCAAGATGCTGATCACCAGTAGTTATTTGGGTATAAGCAACCATTTCAAAATCACCCCAATGAGTAGGTAATTTAACAGAAACCTCTTTTTTTATCAAAGATTCTGTTTTTAACCTGTAAGAGATCAGATCCTTTATGCTGATTATTTTAAGATCAAATTGTTTGGCAATGATCAGAAGATCTGGCAATCTAGCCATTTCTCCGTCCTCCTTCAATATTTCAACCAGCACACCAGCAGGTTCAAGCCCAGCCATACTGGCAAGATCAACAGCTGCTTCAGTATGGCCAGCTCTTCGTAAAACACCACCATGCTTGGCTATTAATGGAAATATATGACCCGGACGGCCCAATTCTTCAGGAGTAGTTTTAGGATCAATAAGAGCAAGAATGGTTTTTGAACGATCAGAAGCAGAGATGCCCGTTGTACACCCATGCCCAATAAGATCCACAGAAACTGTGAAATTAGTCTCAAAAGCTGCGGTATTATTTCCAACCATTAAATCCAGTCTCAATTCCTTACAGCGGTCTTCAGTTAATGGAGCACAGATCAATCCACGACCATGAGTAGCCATAAAATTTATTATTTCAGGTGTTGCATTGGAGGCTGCTGTTAAAAAATCTCCCTCATTCTCTCTATCCTCATCATCAACAACAATAATAACCTTTCCTTCTTTAATATCGTTTATTGCTTCTTCAATTGTATTGAACATATTATTTGGATTGTTTGGCGAGCGGTTTAAAAATGGATAATAAAAAATTACCTGTGCAATGCAACCGACGTAATTCAGATGTAAATTTAAGTATTTTTTTGCACCTACGATTTCATATCAATTTAAATCAGTCAATACTTTGCAATAAAAAATCAGAACCTATTCCAGGTTCTTAGCAAAGAGTCGTTTAAACCATCGCTTATAAAAATCAAGATCAAAAAGTGCCGAATCAACTGTTGCTTTATACGTCAGAAATATCCCCAAAGGAGTCAAGGTAAAGATTGCAATCCACATCCCAATAAATGGGGTAAGTGTGCCTTCCTTAACTGATTTCTCGCCAATGGTTGAAATAATATGATAGAGCAGAAAAAATAATACTGACATGACTACAGGCAAACCCAGCCCCCCCTTTCGAATAATCGCTCCTAATGGTGCACCGATAAAGAAAAGAACAAGACAAGAAATAGCTAGCGTGAATTTCCTGTTTAATTCGATTAAAAAGCCGCGCATGCGCAAATCATTATCATCAATAAATAATTCTTTACGACTTAAAATATCTTTTATAGATCTGATCTGATCTTTAGCTGTTTGCACAGACCGGATTCTACTATCTATAGGAATGATCTCCAAAACATTTTTATACTTTTTAATGACCTTTACTGGTGCTTTAGGATTCAAGGAGTCGGTACGATAGGTACGTGCAAGGAGTGTAAGATCTCTATACGTTGAGCGAAGATTACTATCTCCTTTGAGCTCAAAGGAATCTCTATAAAAGTTAAGTTGTTTTAAATTGAGCATTGCATAATTAGACTTGAAAAGATCTTCGTCAGTACGCTTTAGCTGAAAACCCGACAAATCAAATTTTTGCTCAGTTTCCTTAAATTCTGTCCGCATAAGCCTTTGCCGTGGATTATAAGTACCCGTAGTTCCGGGACTCTCCTCATAACGCTTTCCATCCTTAAGCTTAAGGACCAAAAGCTGATCATCATCAGTGATGAACATCTGCCCTTCTTTAGCCATCAAAACATTAACATTGCCACTGGTAGTATTTCGCTCATAGATAAGAACGTCGTGAAGCGTTTGATCGGAATCCTTTTTCTTTACGCGAATTGAATAGCCAGGAATACTGTTATTGAAGATTCCTTCTTTAATCAAGAATGCAGCCTTTTGATTTCGAACATCATATAATAAAGATCCCATTTTCAGATTGGCAACAGGTAGCATATAATCAGAAAAAAGAAAGGCAGCAACACTGAGCATGCTCACGCCAATAATTAAAGGCATCATTGCTTTTTGAAGGGAGATACCTGCAGATTTAATAGCTACGAGTTCATAATTTTCACCGAGGCTGCCAAAGGTCATTATGGAAGATAGAAGTATGGCTAGAGGAAGTGCCATAGCAACATTTGTCGCAGATGCATACATCAGCAACTCAAGAATTACATACCACTCAAAGCCCTTTCCAATCAGATCATCGATGTATTTAAATAAAAATAACATCAACAAAATGAACATGACAATGAAAAAGGTAACAATAAAAGGCCTTATAAAGGCCTTAAATACCAATAAGTGTACTTTCTTCACAGGTATAAAAATAGAGAAAATTTATCTCTATGCCCCTAATACGCTAATCAAATATTGAATCTGATTATCCCATATAAGCTTACGGTCAGTTATTGCGTCTTCAGGTGCAAAATCAGTTATTGAAAGAGCAACATCATTGGTTAATTCGTCCTGAACAATCTCCATTTCAAAATAGCAATGAGGCTCATCGTCCAGCCATTTAAATTTAACCAGTTTATTTTCTTTGATTGATAGTAATTTTGCTTTTTGCTGATCACCATCCCAGGTAAATGTATAAACCTGATCTCTGTAGGTTACATCATCAGCAAACCATTGAGCCAAACCGTTGGGCTCATTTAAAAAGCCAAACAATATTTTAGGAGATGATTTTACCTCGTACTCTACATTGAACTTTATCTTTTCTGCCATTCCTTTATTTATTTTCATCGCTTGGCGACTTTTTTTTCTGATTAGTTTCTAAAGAAAAGTAATTTCCTCTATATTTGCAACTCTGTTTTGAAAGGCAGTGTTGTTTGAATTATTTAAGGGTAAAAAGATCCAAATTAATTTTCAGATCTGTCCTAAGATAAATCATTAACCAACAATAAACAAGATAAATTCGGCGGGGTAGCTCAGATGGTTAGAGCGCAGGATTCATAACCCTGAGGTCGGCAGTTCGATCCTGCTCCCCGCTACATCATAGCTCACAGAAATGTGGGCTTTTTTTATGAAATGAATTATAATTCTGAGGTCGGCTCCCGATTATTGTCGGTACAGTTCTGCTGATAGCTATCGGGACTGCTCCTCGCTACAAAAAGCGATTGATACTACAGCGAATTATAAAACACAAAAACCCGTACTAAGTCATCATGTTTCTTAAAATCAATTTTTTCATTTTTAATAAAATCGGCAATTTCAGCAGATTTTGATTTAAACATTTCCAAAAAATCCTTCTTAGAAGGCTTAAATTTCGTCATAACATTAGCCTGAAATACATAATAAATGGCATTATCAACGAATTTTTTTTCTGTTGTTGGCGAATTATAAGGCTTAACTTCTAGCAATGTTCTGTGGTTCTTAAACAATAGTTTACTTCCTCCATCAAATAAAACTTGGTAATAGGATTTCTTGTTGAAATTATCAATCTCCGGAAAGCCATTTCTGTAAATCTCAATTTTATCCTTTATCACTAATGAAAATCCGGCAACTGGTAAAGCAAAGCCTAGCATCGATCCATCTTTGGGGTTTTTAAAAAAAAGCTCATCCTTATAAAGGTTATACTTCAAATCTGCATCCTTATAAGAAACCTTATTCACCAGCTCAACAGTTCCCTTTAACCAATCATCTAATAAATACGGTGATCCTGAAATATCAGAACTTAAATTTTCAACTAAAGGCTTACCCTTCAAATCAGATATATTTTGAATAAACTGAGCTTTTAAACTGAAAGTAAACAAGAAAAAAATAAGAATTGTAGTGTAAATTTTTAACATGACTGAGCTTTTATAAATTAGAACGTATACTTTTTCAGAAAATTATTCAGAACAAATAAATTTAAACACATATTTTCAGAAAACTACTATGCAATGTATTGGAATACCATACTATTTTAAAAAATCATAAATTCTATAACGAATAGAAGTCGCGAATCATTCCTGTTGTTTGATACTACCCTAATAAAAACAAATCCTGATCAATTCCTAAAATGCTTCAACTAGAGATATGCATTTACATTTCTAAAAAACTGACCAATTAAATGGCTTTTTCTGTGTGCTAATTGATTCCACAATCAGTATCAGATATTATTCACAATTCAACATTTAGGTTTGAATACCTAGCCCAGCAATTTTTTCAAATCAAATTTTTTCTACTCATTAATATTCCGTCTCTTAAAATATAGTAAATAAGCATCCCATGCTTTTGAGGAACAAATCTGTTCAAACTATTTGCCGATAATTTTTAATTATTATTTGGAATAAGTCTAAATAAATTTTAGATTTGACCTTAATTAGAATCATTCCAATTTGACTTTGAAGAATACATACATTATATGCCTGAGCATCTGGATAGGAATTGCGGGCCAGGCATTTGGACAAAAAGCAAGTATAAAAGGTCAGGTTAACACTATAAAAAATGAGCCTGCTATTGGGGCAAATGTCATTTTAAAGGGTACTGTACGCGGAGTTCAAACCAACTCTAAAGGTGAGTATCTCCTAAAAGGGCTTGCATCGGGAAATTATACGATTGAAGTAA